>OIDZ01000359.1_pt1 | contig 14018 bp, 14 predicted proteins | sample 1581681 | NCBI WGS metagenome assembly OIDZ01 (sample SAMEA3882512, study PRJEB24775) | human gut metagenome | biome: human-associated habitat; feature: intestine environment; material: feces | place: Netherlands | collected 2009/2010
GGCCGGGTTGGTCACGACCGGCACGAGAATCGGGGTCATAATCGTAATCAGCGGCGCCATATCCATGAAGCAGCCCAGCAGGAGCAGCAGCACGTTGATAATCAGCAGCAGGATGTACTTGTTATCCGTGATGCTCAGCAGGCCGCTCGAAATCGCGGAGGGGATGCGCAGCTCGGTCATCATGTAAGCAAACGCCTTTGCCGTCGCCAGCAGCGTCATCACGATGGCCAGCGTTTTCAGGCTGTTTTTGAGAATACCGCCCACGTCGCGCAGCTTCACCGAGCGGAAGACCACCATCGACAGGAACATCGTGTACACACACGCGATGGCGGAGGCCTCCGTCGCCGTGAACACGCCCGCGCCCGTGCCGACCATAATGATAATCAGCGTCATCATCGGCAGGATGCCGCGCAGCAGAACCTTGATGCCCTCGCCCTTGGCCACGCCTTCGCCCTTGGGGAAGTTATAGCGCTTGGCCATCATCATGCACATGATAATCATGCCGCAGCCCAGCGCAATGCCCGGCAGCAGACCCGCCATGAACAGCGTGCCGATGGAAACGCCGCCCGCCGCCAAGGCGTAGATGACCATGTTGTGGCTCGGCGGGATGAGCACGCCCTGGCAGGCCGTCGTCACCGTCAGGCCGACGGAGAAATCCTCGTCATAGCCCTGCTTGACCATCATCGGGATGACGATCGTGCCCAGCGAGGAAACGTCCGCTACGGCGGAGCCGGAGATGCCGCCGAAGAACATCGAATCCAGCACGTTCACGTAGGCCAGACCGCCGCGGAAGCGGCCGACCGCCAGATTCGCCAAATCGACAATCTTTTCGGAAATGCCGCCCGCGCTCATAAATTCGCCCATCACGATGAAAAACGGAATCGAGAGCAGCGAGAAGTTGTTCGCGCCGTCCACCATCTGCCGAACGAGAACGGAGAAGTTCGTGCCCGTGACCAGCGCGCTGCCCAGCGTCGCAAGCAGCATCGCAAAGGAAATCGGCACCCGCATCAGCAGCAGGAGCACAAATCCGCCGATCAAAACCAGACCGGCCAACGTCGCGGTCGTCATTTCTTTTCCGCCTCCTTCGTCATGGCGGCAACGGCCGCTTCATCGGTAAAATCCAGTTCCGGCTCGGAATAGAGCAGGTCGTCGCGGGAGATAATGCCCGTCAGGAAGAGAATCGAGTCAAAGCTCATCACAAAGCCCGCCACCGGGATCGGCAGATACTGCCACGCGGTGGAAATGCCGGTGATCGGCAGCACTCCGGGCAGGCCGAACAGCTTGATCGTGCGTGCGCCGCCGCTGTAGAGCATGAACAGGCCGCACAGCAGCACCACCACGTCCGTCAGCACGTCCAGCGCCTTTCTCACCTTGCCCCCGACCGGGAATTTGTTGTAAATCGCATTCACCGCGACATGCATGTGATCGCGAACGCCGATGGCGCAGGCAATGAAGGCGAACACCGTTACCAGCAGGCGCGGCACTTCCTCTGCCCACGACAGCCCCGTATTGAAGCAGTAGCGCAAAATAACCGTCAGCGTCACAATCGCGACCATCGCCAAAATGGAAGCCTGCGCAATGAACAGCACGATTTTGTGCGTAATGTGGTTGAGCTTCACCAGCTTAGCGGCCAGCCCCTTCTGGTTCATGGGCATTCCTCCTTTCCCCTTTTGACCCGTTTGCATAGCGCCTTTCCTCCTTTGTTCGGCCCTTTTCCGTTGGCCTTTCTCTATTTTATTTTATGCGAACGGGGCTTGCTTTGCCTAGCGATGTTGAGTGTTTTTGATGGGTTGCATCGGTTTTTTAACAAGAAATAAACGGCGTTTTGAATCGCGGAGGTGTGGATTTCTCCTTCCGTCTGCCTTCGGCAGCCACCTCCCTCTAAGAGGGAGGTCTTATTTCTTGTATAACTACTTCTTACGCTAAAAAAGAGCTCCCTCTTCGAGGGAGCTGGCACGGCGTAGCCGTGACTGAGGGAGTTATAATCGTTGTTCCCACGAGCTCCCTCTTCGAGGGCGTGGAGCTTGCCGCCCGCTGTGCGGAACTCCTTCCGTCTGCCTTCGGCAGACACCTCCCTCTAAGAGGGAGGTCTTATTTCTTGTATAACTACTTCTTACGCTCCAAAAAAGCTCCCTCTTCGAGGGAGCTGTCAGCGAAGCTGACTGAGGGAGTTCGACGGGCGCGCGATGCGCGCCCCTACAACGTTGTAGGAAAAAAGTAACCGTGTATTGTATCGCCGTACCCGTAGGGGCGCGCATTGCGCGCCCGCATTTTGTGCAGAATTTGCTTTTTGCGCAATTATTGTTTACTTCATAAAAATATGTCTCGGCAGGCCGTCGATATACACCGGGGTCAGCTCCGCCTGAATCAGCGGTCGCGCATATTGCAGGAACGCCGGTTCCATGTCCGTTCGATAGCTGTTCACCCACTCCAGTGGCACCTTCTTTTCGAAGTTGGCGATCTGATGGATATCGACCAGCCGCGTCGTGCACTGATACGGGTCGTTGGAAATGCGCTCAAGTGCGACCATCTTGCCCGTGTGTCCCTCAAACGCCGCCTTGGCCGCCGCGCCGCCGACCTGATAGGCCTCGGTGATGTCCGTGCGGCTGGAAACGTGCGCCGCGCAGCGCTGGAGCGTGGAGAGCTCGATGGAGCGCGTCTTGGTTTTCAGCTTGCCCGCCACCTGATTGGCCAGATAGCGCGCCGTGCCGGTCAGGCTCTTGTGGCCGAATGCGTCCACGAAGTGCGCGTCATCGGAAAGCTCGCAGACATAGCGCCCGTCCGCCAGCTTCACGCCCTCGCTGACGGCGATGACGACGGATCTGCTCTCCCGCTGCATCCGCTCCACCTTGTCGATAAAATGCTCGATGTTGAACGGCACCTCCGGCAGGCAGATCATGTTCACGCCCTCGCAGTCCTCGCCGCGCGCCAGCGCCGCCGCCGCGGTCAGCCAGCCCGCGTTGCGCCCCATGATTTCCACGATGGTTACGGATTTGAGGTCGTAAATCGTAGAATCGCGCACCAGCTCCTTGATCGTCGTGCCGATGTATTTGGCGGCCGAGCCATAGCCCGGCGTGTGGTCGGTGTGGGTCAGATCGTTGTCGATCGTCTTGGGAACGCCGATAAAGCGGATGTCGCTGCCGACCTTGGCGGCGTAGTCGCTCAGTTTGAGGATGGTATCCATGCTGTCGTTGCCGCCGATGTAGAAGAAGTAGCCGATATCATAGCGGCGCAGCACGTCGAAGATTTCCTGATAGACGGCCTCCATCTGGTCGCTTTCCGGCAGTTTGTAGCGGCAGCTTCCCAGATAAGAAGCGGGGGTGTGGCGCAGCAGGGTGAGCTGCCCCGGCGCGCTGAGCACGTCCGTCAGGTTGACCACGTCGTCCTTGAGCAGCCCCTGAACGCCGTGACGCATGCCGTAAACATGCTGTACGCCGTGCTTGCGGCAGGCGCTGAAAACGCCCGCAAGACTGGAATTGATGACACAGGTGGGGCCGCCGCTCTGGCCGACAATCGCGTTGATGCCCATGCTTGTAATCGCTCGCTTTCCATTTTTTTCCGTGTTATGGCGCGGCCGTCCCGCCGCCAAGCCATCCTGTCTATTATACCATCGGGATAAAGCCGAAACAAGGGACAAACTTTATTTTGCGGGAAAATTGTGGTATCATGGGAGGCAGAGCGAAAAAACGGAGGAAAAGCATGAGAAAACTGATTTGGATGCTGGCGGCGCTGCTGACGCTTGCGCCCGCGGCCTTTGCGCAGACGGCGCAGGAGATGACCGACCGATGCGCTTTTTCCAGTGTGGGCAAAAAGACGCTCGGCCGCATGACGGACGGGGATTATCGGACGTACTGGGCGTCGTCCTCGAACGGCTCGGCCTATGTGGAGATCGAGGCGGAGGACGCCATCGGCGGCGTGTATGTGCAGTTTTACGACGACGCGGCGGCGCTTGATGTGCAGACGCGGGATGTGTCCGGCGCATGGCAGACCGTCGCGCAGACGGACGGCGCGTTTTTGGCGGCGTATGCGGCGGTGGACGCGGGCGCAAAAACCGTGCGGATTCGCCCGAAGGACGGAAAAGGGCGGCTGTTTATCGCAGAGCTTTGCGTCCTCGGCGAGGGGGACGCGCCGGGCTGGGTGCAGCAATGGCAGGCGCCGCTTGAAAAGGCGGATCTGCTGGCGCTGGCGGCGCATCCGGACGACGAAATCCTGTTTCTGGGCGGCACGATTCCCTATTACGCGGGGGAAAGGGGCAAGGCGGTGCAGGTGGCCTACCTCGTGCCGACGATGCCGTATCGGCGGCTGGAGCTGCTGGACGGGCTTTGGCTCTGCGGGGTGAGGAATTACCCGATTCTCGGCCATTTCCCGGATCAGTTCCAGTTGACGCTCAAGGGAATGTATGCGCAGAAGGGATGGAGCCGGGAGAGCGTCTATCGCTTTGTGACGGAGGTTTACCGCGCTTGCAGGCCGGACGTCGTGGTCACGCAGGATGTGAACGGCGAATACGGACACGGTGCGCACCGGGCGGCGGCGGACGCGGCGCAGGCGGCTGTCGCGCTCGCGGCGGACGCGAGCTATCAGAAAAAGATGGCGCACAGCGAGCCGTGGCAGATCAAGAAGCTCTACATCCACCTCTACGAGCAGAATCCGGTGAAGATGGACTGGCGAAAGCCGCTGGCGGCGTTCGACGACCAGACGGCGTTCGACGTGGCCTGCCGCGCGTTTGCGTGCCATATCTCCCAGCAGAGGACGGATTACCATGTGGAGGATTTCGGCCCGTATGACAATTCCCGATTCGGTCTGGCGTTTTCGGCGGTCGGCGAGGACACACGGAAGGACGACTTCTTTGAACATGTGGAGTGATACTAATTCTTGTTAAAATGGCTTAATCCGCGCACCATCTTTTTCGCTCTGACTTTGCCTCGTTCCGTTCAACGTACCTCCAGTACGCCTCACTTCACTTGGCTTCGTCAGAACAAAAAATCTGATGCGCTCTGTTAAGCATTTTAACTGCGAATTAGTATGAGTGAAAATCCGCTGAAAGAGACGAAAAAAACGGGGCTGTTTGCGCAGCTCCGTTTGATGATGATGGCCGGTTATTCGCCGAGCCAGCGGTGCATGATTTGACATTCTTCCTTGGCCATGCCGGGAAAAACGCCCTCGCGCAGGGCGCAGAGCGCGTCGTTGTGCGCCCGCAGGCGGGGGAGCAGGCGCGGCCAATCCATCACGCCCTGACCGAGCGGGCGGTTTTCCCACTTGCCCTCGCGGCCAAACACGCCGTCCTTGACATGCAGAGCGCAGATGCGCTCGCCAAAGCAGGAAAGCGCGCGTTCCAAAATCTCCATCTGTGCCTCCGGCGCGGTGCTTTCGGGGGTGACGAGGTTCGCCGTATCGAGGATGACGCGCAGATTCGGGCTGTTCACGTCCGCAATCAGGCGGCGGGTCAGCTCCGGCGTATGGAGCGTGTGCAGCGCGACCGGCTCAATGCCCACCAGCGCGTTGACCTGCTCCGCGTGGGCGCAGACCTCGCGGGTGAAATCCAGCAGGCGGGCGTAAGCCGCCTCGCGTTCGGATTCCGGGAAGGTGAAATGGGTCGTTTCCGTGCCGACGCAGCCCGCGCCGAGCGTGACGCTCGCGGACAGGGCGCGCTTGAAACGTGCCTTCGCTTCGGCCAGCGCGTCGGGGTCGCGGTCGCTCGCGCTGACGTAGCAGCCCATGACGGGCAGGGCAAGCCCGGCGAACGCCTCGCGGATGTCGCAGAGCGCCTCGCGGGTCATGTATTGCTCGGCGGGGGCGGGAAACGCCTTGGTAAAGGCCAACTGCGTGGCTTCAAACCCGGTTTCGCGGATGGCCGCGGCGAGCGCCCGGGGTTCCATGCGGCCGAAATCGTGGCCGCGCATGCCGATAATCATGGGGGATTCCTCCTGCCTGACGTGATACGATCAGTATACGCCCGACGCGGGAAAAAAGAAAGAGGAAACGTGCGCTTGCCCTTCCGCCATTTATGCCGTATAATAAATGAAAACGATCGCTGACGCGCCGGTTTGAAGCGGGAGACGCCGTTTTCTCCGCGCGTCGGCGGGGCTTACCGTTTTGCAAAAAAAACATGCAGGAGGAAAAGAAAATGGAACTCAGCCAGATGCTCGCGATGGTGGATCATACGCTGCTCAAGCCCGAATCGACGTGGGCGCAGATCAAGGCCATCTGCGACGACGCGATGAAATACCACACGGCGACGGTGTGCATCCCGGCCTGCTATGTCGCGCGCTGCAAGGCGTATATGCAGGATAAAGCGGACAAGGTGGGCGTGTGCACGGTGATCGGTTTCCCGACCGGCTATTCCACGACGGAGACGAAGGTGTTTGAGGCCGCAAACGCGGTGAAGAACGGCGCGGACGAGGTGGACATGGTCATCAATATCGGCATGCTCAAGGACGGCCGCGACGATGAGGTGCTCGCCGAAATCAACGCGATCAAGGCGGCCTGCGCGGGGCATACGCTCAAGGTGATTATCGAGACCTGCCTGCTCAGCGAGGATGAGAAGATCCGCATGTGCGATATCGTCTCCAAATCCGACGCGGATTTCATCAAGACCTCGACCGGCTTTTCGACCGCCGGCGCGACGTTTGACGACGTGGCGCTGATGAAGGCACACATGAAGCCGGGCAAGGGCATCAAGGCGGCGGGCGGCATCGCCTCGCTGGACGACGCATACCGCTTCATCGAGCTGGGCGCGACGCGGCTGGGCACAAGCCGCATCGTCAAGCTGGTGAAAAACGAAGAAGCGACGGGCTATTGACAGCGTATCGCAGGGGCGCGCGCGGCTCAGCCCAATTTTGACGGATAGGAAACTGCGCAAAATCGCCCGCGTGAGCCGGAATTTGATGTTTTGCGGACTTCGGCGGAGGGGAAGGCAGGCTCAGCCCGCTTTTTGCGGAATTTGACGGAAAATTGCGTCAAAATGATTGACACCAGCAGGAAAAACTGATATCATAGGAAGGCAAGCCGCTCGGGGCTGGTCTGCAAACGCCGAAAGGCTACCTAAACCCGGCGAGTATTTATGAGGAGGTGTCACCATAATGTACGCGATTATTGCGACTGGTGGCAAACAGTACCGCGTCAGTGAGGGCGACGTGATCTACATCGAGAAAATCGATGCTCAGGTTGACTCCACGGTTTCTTTTGACGTTCTGCTCATGGGCAATGACGGCGACGTGAAGATCGGCACGCCGGTTGTCGAGGGCGTCAAGGTCGAGGGCAAGGTCGTCGGCCAGATCCGCGGCGAGAAGATCGTCGTCTACAAGTACAAGTCCAAGAAGAACTATCGCCGTAAGCAGGGCCATCGCCAGCCGTATACCAAGGTGGAAATCACCAAGATCGGCTAAGAGATGACCACCATCACGGTCTATACTTCTGCCGACGGCGCGGTGCGCGGCTTTCTGGCCAGCGGCCACGCGGGCGGCAAGAAGATAAGGGGCTACGATCTGGTCTGCTGCGCGGTTTCCGCGCTGACGCAGACCGGCGTGAACGCGCTGGAAGCCGTCGCGAAGGTGACACCCGTTGTCACCGTGCGGGACGGATATCTCCGGTGCGAGCTGCCGCAGGCGATTGACGCCGGGCGGATGGAAAAAGCGCAGATCGTGCTCCAAACGGTCATGACGGGACTGACAGACATTCAAAAAATTTATCCGAATCTCATTCGGATACAGCAAGAAGAATGGAGGCAAGCAGATGCTTACGATGAATCTTCAGCTCTTCGCTCATAAGAAGGGCACCGGTTCTTCCCACAACGGCCGCGACAGCGAGTCTAAGCGCCTCGGCGCGAAGCGTGCGGACGGCCAGTTCGTCCTGGCGGGCAACATCCTGTACCGTCAGCGCGGCACCCACATTCATCCCGGCACCAACTGCGGCATCGGCGGCGACGATACCCTGTTCGCTCTGGTGGACGGCGTTGTCCGTTTCGAGCGCATGGGTAAGAAGAAGACCCGCTGCAGCGTGTACCCGGTTGCGCAGTAATTTTTCTACGCAGATTCAGAACGTCTCTTGAAAAAGGGGCGTTCTTTTTTGATAACTCCTTCAGTCAGCTTCGCTGACAGCTTCCTCAAAGAGGGAGCCCTTTTGGCTTTAAAATGGAACTGTGAAAGGATAAAATCTTCCTCTTCAAGGAACGTTTGAAATCGTTGCCGCCCGTGACGGGAGGCGTTTTCGAAAAAAGGTATAAAAAAAGAACAGAAAAAACCGCAAAAGTCAGGCGCTTTTTTACCTGTTTTTGCGCGTGGGTCAGTGATATAATAGTGCATCGGAACAAAGGAAAAAGTGAGGTAATCGTTATGGAAACGCTGCTCAGCATTGCGATCGCGCTCTGCGCCGGTCTGCTGGTTTCCCGCTTCGTCAAGCCGCTCAAGCTGCCGGCTGTGACGGGCTACCTGATTGCGGGTATTTTGATCGGCCCGTACTGCCTGGGCAAGCTCGGCGTACAGGGTCTGGGCTTCCCGACGAACGGCGACGTGAAAGCGCTGAGCCTGTTTAACGACGTGGCGCTCGGCTTCATCGCCTTTGCCATCGGCAACGAGTTCCGCCTGTCCCAGCTTCGCCACACCGGCAAGCAGGCGACGGTGATCGGCATTTTTCAGGCGCTGACGGCGACGCTGATGGTCGATCTGGTGCTCATCGGGCTGCATATCTTCGTGCTCGGCGATTCGATGTCCCTGGCGGACGCGATTGTGCTGGGCGCGATTGCGACGGCGACCGCCCCGGCGGCGACGCTGATGGTCGTTCGTCAGTACAAGGCGAAGGGCGAATTGACCGACCTGCTGCTGCCGATTGTCGCGCTGGATGACGCGGTGGGTCTGATCGTGTTCGCGATCAGCTTCGGCGTGGCCAAGGCGATCAACTACGGCCATTACGACATGACGAGCATCCTCGTTGAGCCGCTGCTGGAAATCGTGCTCTCCATCCTGCTGGGCTTTGTGATGGGCAGCATCTTCTCCGCCGCGGAGAAATATTTCAAATCCAACAGCAAGCGGCTGTCGCTGTCCATCACGTTCGTCATCCTGACGGTGGCGCTTTCGATGATGGAGTTTGAGGTCGGCGGCGTGAAGATCGGCTTCTCCAGCCTGCTGGTGTGCATGATGCTGGGCACGGTGTTCTGCAACGTGTGCGATTTCTCGGCGGAGATCATGGATAAGACCGACCGCTGGACGGCGCCACTGTATATCCTGTTCTTCGTGCTCAGCGGCGCGGAGCTGGAATTGAACGTGTTCAGCAGCGCCTCCGTGGTGCTCATCGGCGCGGCGTATATCCTCGCGCGTGCGTTCGGCAAGTGGGCGGGTGCGAGCATCAGCGCGAAGTTTATGAAGTGCCCGCCGAAGGTGCAGAAGTGGCTGGGCATCACGCTGCTGCCGCAGGCCGGCGTGGCGCTGGGCATGTCCGTCACGGTGGCGCAGACGCTGGGCGCGGATGGCGCGATGGTGCGCAATATTGTTCTGTTCGGCGTGCTGATCTACGAGCTGGTCGGCCCGGCGCTGACGAGAATCGCGCTGACCGAGGCCGGAGATATCCAGCCGAAGGCCGAGGCGGTCGTTTCGGCGGACGACTGAGCGCGTCCCCGAATCCCCTGAAAATAGACAGAAAAAACGGGTTGCAGATGCAGCCCGTTTTTGCTATAGCAATCATTGAGCAAAATCAAGAAATTCAGCTATTCTTTCATTTGCGGAAAGGGCTATTCTCCCCCCGAAGGGGGGAGAATAGCTTTTTGTCTACAGTCTGGAGCTCCCTCTTCGAGGGCGTGGAGCTTGCCGCCCGCGGTGCGGGAGGCAGGCAAGCAGAACGCCGAAGGTCTGGCACGGCGCAGCCGTGACTGAGGGAGTTAGGTAGGCGCAACTTATTGCTTAGACAGACGTTTCTCCTTTGCGGAAGCGTCTGTTTTTGCATGCTCCCGCCGAAATCCATCCGGGTGGCGTTGAAATCCGCCATATGAAATGGTATAATCACAGTATTATGAAGGGAAAAAGCCATTTTTCACGAAAATCCGAACGGATTGGAGCAAAGAGGACTTGCCTATGACCGACGAAGCATATCGAACGGAGCATTTCGGCCTGGACGAGCGAACGGCGCAGTCTGCCCGCGACGTCATGGATATTTTGGTGGGAAACGCGCTGGCGATCAGCGCGCTGGATCTGGATACCGGGGAACTGCGGCTGATTAAGCGCGGAATCGAGCTGCCGCGGATCGAAGCGGATAAGCCGATGCTGTTTTCGACGTTTAACAACCTGCTCATCGCCCAAAGGCTGATTCATCCCGAGGACGGAGACGGCTATCTGCACGGCACGGCGCTCTCCGCGCTGCGGACGGTGTTCTTCGGCGGGGAGAGGCAGGTCTATCTGCGGTATCGGCAGAAGGTTGACGGCGAATACCGCTGGGTGGCGCTGGCGATCGTCGCGGGGAAGCGGTGTGAACCGGGGTGCGCGCAGGTGGCGATGGTGCTCAGCGGCGCAAACGGGAGCGGCCACGCCAACCGCCCGAGCGAGCCGCGCGAGGTGGATTATGACTGCGACCCGCTGACGGGGCTGCTCAACCGCAGAAGGTTCGAGCGCGATTTGGAATGGTGGGGGCGAAACCGCCCCGAAACGCTGACGTGCGTGTATATCGACGTGGTCGGCCTGCACGAAATCAACAACCATCTGGGGCACAAGGCCGGGGACGGCATGCTCTGCGCGGTGGCCGGCGCGATGCAGCGCATGTTCCCGCTGGCGGATACCTACCGAATCGGCGGCGACGAATTCGTTGTGCTCTGGGCGGACCACACGGGCGAGCAGGGCGCGGAGGCGGCGGCACGGATCAAGGCGCTGCTGCGCGAATCCAATTACGAAATTTCCGTCGGCGTGCACCAGATCGAGCCGGACGAGAACCTCGAGGACGGCGTGGATCGGGCGGAAAACGCCATGCGCCGCGACAAGGAGGCCTATTATCGGGAGACGGGCAACCTCGACCAGATGCGCGTGCTCAACGAAAAGCTCGAACGGATTCTGGTTGAAAAGCGCGATATGGACATGTTTCTGCGCGCGATTGCGCCGCGCTATATCGGCGTGTACGCCGTGGATAACGACACGGGGCGGATGCGGAGCATCGTCATCCCAGACCGCTTCCGGCGGATCGTGAAGGAAGCGAAGGGGTTGTTCATCCCGGCGCTGGCGCAATATGCCGAGGAGGTTGTGGCGGATGCATGGCGCGGGAGCTTCGACCCGTTACTCGATCTGCCCGGCGTCATCCGCCGCGTCGAGCGGGAGGGCATGGTCTGCGCGACCTTCCGGCGCAGGGACGGCGCGTGGATTCGCCTGCAGGTGATGCGGTATCTGCCCGATGAAGACGAGGGCGGCGGAACGCTGTGGATTTTTTCCGCCGCAGACGCGGACGAACAGCGCGCTTGACAGTGCCGCGCATGTGCGATACAATGTCCCTTGCTGCAAAGAAAAAAATAACCGAAATTCCTGATATTCCCCCGGTAAACGAGCAATCCGGAATTTTGTATAAATTCCGATAACGGGCGCGCGATGTGCGCTCCCAGACTGTAGACAAAAAGCTATTCTCCCCCCGGAGGGGGGAGAATAGCCCTTTCCGCCAATGAAAGAATAGCTGAATTTCTTGATTTTGCGATTCAAGCCAAATTTGCCTATGTCAACAAGCTGCGGGCGCGCAATGCGCGCCCCTACGACGCTGCGCGATTCGAAAGGAGCGCCTATGTTTGACTACCTGAGCACGCTGTTCAGCGAGCCGATTGCCTTTTTCGATCAGGCGATTTTCCGCACGCTCGCCGTGCTGATCGGCCTGTGCTGCCACGAGTGGGGTCACGCCTATGTGGCCTACCGCTGCGGCGACGACACGGCCAAGCGCGCCGGGCGGCTGACGCTCAACCCGCTGCGCCATCTCGACCCCGTGGGCACCATCCTGATGTTCTTCGTGGGGTTCGGCTATGCCAAGCCCGTGCCGGTCAACCCGTATAACTTCAGGGGCGACCGCAACAGGGACGATTTTCTGGTGTCCATCGCGGGCATCACGGTCAACCTGATTCTCTTTGTGCTCTTCACCTATCTGGCTGTGCTGTGCAGCGCGTTCATGTGGGACGGGCGCTTTGTCGCCTATAACGGCCTGAGCAAGGTGGTCAGCTACGAATATAACGCTGTCTGGTCGGTGATTGCGGGCAGCGCGAAGCAGGATTTCGGCGCGGTGATTGCGCGCGGCTGGCTGGTGCCGTTTGTGCGGCTGTTCGCCTATACGGCGCTGGTCAACCTGAATCTCGCGGTGTTCAACCTGATTCCCCTGCCGCCGCTGGACGGCTATCACGTCGTCAACGACCTGATCTTCAAGGGGCGCTTTCAGCTCAGCAAAAACGCCTTCCGCATCGGCATGATGATCGTGCTGGTGCTCTCCGCGCAGGGAATTTTGGGCAGAATCATCAGCTGGGTCGTCTATCCCGCGCAGGGGCTGCTGCTCGCGCCGATCCGCGCGATTTGGGGGTAAGAGGATGTATTACGTCTCCCTCAAGCAGTTTGAAGGCCCGCTCGACCTGCTGCTGCACCTGATTACCCGCGCGAAGGTGGATATCAAGGATATATTCGTTTCCGAAATCACCGAGCAGTATCTGGCCTCGATGGGCAGCGTGGACGAGCTGGACATGGACACGGCCAGCGAGTTTTTGACCATGGCCGCGACGCTGCTGGAAATCAAATCCCGCGCGCTGCTGCCGCGCCCGCCCGAACCGGCGGAGGACGGCGAGGAAACGCCGGAACAGACGCTCATCCGCAGGCTGGAGGAATACAAGCTCTATAAAGAGAGCGCCGGACGCATGAAGGAATTTGAGCAGGCGGCGATGCAGGTGTTTTCCAAGCTGCCGGAGGAATACCCGCTGCCGCCGCAGCCGGTCGAGCTGACGGGGCTTTCGCTGGATGGGCTGGTGCGCGCGCTGGAGCGTATTCTGGCGCGGCAGACGCAGAGCGAAGAGCCGGGGCGCGTGTTCCGCTCCATCACGCGCGACCGCTTCACCATCGAGCAGTGCGTGTTCAACCTGACGGCGCGGCTGAAAAAAGGGCCGGTGCTGTTTACAGACATGCTGTCCGATGCGGTGACGCGGGACGAGATCGTTTCGTATTTCATGGCGATGCTCGAATTGCTCAAGCTGGGGCGGCTGCACGCCCGACAGGAGCATGTGTTTGACGATATTTTGATTTTACCCGGCAGGAGGGACGAGGATGGAGACGGAGAACCCGCAGACGAACAGCCCGGAGAGCCCGCAGACGGCGGGCGGCGCGGATAAGCCGGAGCTTAACGAGCGCGTGGGCATCGTCGAGGCGATTCTGTTTGTGACGGGCAACGCGGTGGAAAAGAGCGAAATCTGCCGCGCGATGAACCTCACGGAGGAGGAGCTGGAGGAGACGCTCAACGCGCTGGAGGGCGGGTATGATTACGACCGCCGGGGGCTGAGGCTTTTGCGCTTCGGCCGACACGTGCAGCTCGCGACGCGGCCGGATTACGCCAAATACGTCGAGAAGCTGCTCCAGCCGGTGCAGAAGCAATCCCTCTCGCAGGCGGTGATGGAGACGCTGGCGGTGATCGCCTATCGTCAGCCGGTGACCAAGGCGGAAATCGAGCTGATTCGCGGCGTGAAATGCGATTACTCGGTGCAGATGCTCGTCTCCCGCGGGCTGATCGAGGAGGTTGGGCGCAAGGAGGCGCTCGGCCGACCGATTCTATACGGCACGACGGACGCATTTTTGCGCCACTTCTGCCTGACCTCGCTGGGCGATCTGCCGGAAATCGACTTTTCCGCATTGGCGGAGAAAATCGCCGAGGCAGAGGCGAAGCAGGCGAGCGAAGCGCCGAAGGCCGACCCGGTGGACAAACTGGCGCAGAACATCGCGAAGGAAAAGGGCTGAGCTTTTGCGGCGAGAGCCGCTCAGACAGTAGACAAAACGCTATTCTCCCCCCAGAAGGGGGAGAATAGCCCTTTCCGCAAATGAAAG
>OIDZ01000376.1_pt1 | contig 13551 bp, 10 predicted proteins | sample 1581681 | NCBI WGS metagenome assembly OIDZ01 (sample SAMEA3882512, study PRJEB24775) | human gut metagenome | biome: human-associated habitat; feature: intestine environment; material: feces | place: Netherlands | collected 2009/2010
GATAATCAGCAGATTGCCAAAATATCAATTTTATAGTTTGCCCCCTATCTGCCCCCTGGACGAGTTTTAGAAATTTCAAAATTCCAAAAGCCCTAATAAAATCAAGTGTTTTACTATGTTGTATGGATAAATGCAAAGTCCCACTGCCGGCACTTTTAATACTTCATAAGTTATATAAATCCCGTCAAGTCCTTGATTTTGCGGGATTTTTTGTTGCTCAGAATTTCAAAAAATGTCAAGGGTTGTCAAAAATCTGCCCCGCATTTACCTCGCGGGTTCATACTTTTGATCATCTATCCCAAACTGTTCCAAAGAAATTTTTTCTATATAGCAAAAGAGGATCCGCCAGCATCTCAGCGGTTCCTCTTTTCATTTACACAGTCTGCAAGCCAAACGCATCAAACTGTTTTTATTTTACTCATAAGTAATTACGCCCGGTCTTCATCCTCCAGCATTTTCTCAAAAATCGGGAAGCAGTCGAAAGTTGCAAAGTAATCTCTTGGAGTCTCGGCGCGACGGATCATATCGAAGCTTCCATCTTCGTGAAGAAGGATCTCCGCAGATTTCAATTTACCATTGTAATTATATCCCATGGAAAAACCATGTGCGCCAGTATCATAAATCACCAGATAATCTCCCATATCAATCTTCGGAAGATAACGGTCAATTGCAAACTTATCATTATTCTCGCAAAGAGATCCTGTGATATCATACAGGTGATCGCAAACCTGATCCTCTTTTCCAAGAACAGTAATATGATGATAAGCACCGTACATAGCCGGCCTCATAAGGTTTACTGCGCAGGAATCCACACCGATATACTCTTTGTGAGTGTGCTTCTCATGAATCGCTTTTGTTACCAGGCAGCCATAAGGTCCCATCATGAATCGTCCAAGTTCTGTATAAATAGCTACATCTCCCATTCCTTCCGGAACCAGAACTTCTTCATATACCTTGCGTACACCCTCTCCAATTGCACGAATATCGTTTGGAGTCTGCTCCGGGCGATAAGGAATACCTATACCACCGGAAAGATTGATGAATTTAATATGCGCCCCAGTCTCCTTCTGAAGCTTCACAGCAAGTTCAAACATAACCTTCGCAAGCATCGGGTAGTAATCATTAGTCACTGTATTGCTGGCAAGAAATGCATGAATTCCAAACTCCCTGGCGCCCTTACTCTTCAGGATACGAAATGCATCAAAAATCTGCTCCGTAGTCATGCCATATTTTGCATCCCCGGGATTATCCATAATATCATTGCTGATCTTGAACACTCCACCAGGATTATAACGGCAGCTAATGATCTCCGGAATCTTTCCAACAGCTTTCTCTACACTCTCAATATGAGTGATGTCATCAAGATTGATAATTCCACCGATCTCATCTGCATATTTAAACTCTTTATCCGGAGTGTCATTAGAGGAAAACATAATGTCTCCCTTCTTGCATCCGATAGCTTTGGAAAGCATCAGTTCTGTCATGGATGAGCAGTCACATCCGCAGCCATATTCCTGCAGAATCTTGATCAGGAACGGGTTCGGGGTTGCCTTTACTGCAAAAAACTCCTTAAAGCCCTTGTTCCATGCAAAAGCTTCCTTTAAAGCCTGTGCATTTTCCCGGATGCCCTTCTCATCATAAAGATGAAATGGGGTAGGATATTTTCCGGTAATTTCCTGTACCTTCTCCAGTGTTACAAAAGGTGTTTTTTTCATAATAGTTTCTCCTCGTTTGTAAAATACAGCACTCGCTGCGCTTAAAAAGTAATTTTTCTATTGCAACAAATCAGATCATGTGACAGCTTTATTTGGCTTCAATCACATGCAGCATATTTGTTACAGCACCTTCCCGGGTCATATTGGTAGCAGGATCTCCAACCGTAAATACGATCAGGTCTCCTTTCTTTGCGAGCCGCTTTCTGCGGACAACGCTCATGGCCTGGGAAATAATATACTCTGTGGAATCCTTCTCGTATCCTTTCAGCGGTGTAACGCCCCATACAAGCTGAAGTCTATGCAGAATCGTATCATTGGGAGTGACAGCATAAATAGGAGCTTCCGGCCGGAAATTGGAAATCAGTCTGGCTGTTCTTCCTCCAAAGGTAGGAGTCACAATGGCCTTGGCCTTCAGATCTCTTGCAGTCTGCACTGCAGCCAGTCCCACAGCACTGGACACTCTGCTCTCACCACACATATTGCGGTTATGGGTATAATCCTCATAATTCAGGTGAGGCTCTGTGGTCTGTGCAATCTCCACCATCATCTTCAGTGCTTCCAGCGGATATTTACCAGCTGCAGTTTCACCGGAAAGCATGATCGCATCTGTACCGTCGTAAATAGCATTGGCAACGTCTGCCACCTCAGCTCTTGTAGGACGTGGATTACGGATCATGGAATCCAGCATCTGGGTAGCAGTAATAACCGGAACATAGTTCTCATTGCACTTGCGGATGATCATTTTCTGGATATAAGGAACCTCACTTGGAGGAATCTCCACGCCAAGATCGCCTCTGGCAACCATAATACCATCTGCGGCCTTGATGATCTCATCAATATTTTCAACACCTTCGGCATTCTCGATTTTGGCAATGATTCCAATATCATGTCCGCCATTTTCATCTAAAAGCTGACGGATTTCTTTAATCGCTTTTGCGTCACGTACAAAAGAAGCTGCAATATAATCAAACTCCTGTGTAATTCCAAACAGAATATCCTCTTTGTCCTGCTCTGTAATTCCCGGAAGCTTCACTTTCACATAAGGGACGTTGATTCCTTTGCGCTCTCCAAGCTCGCCGCCGTTTAAGACACGACAGACAATATCCCCATTCTTAATATTCTCAATCTCCAGTTCGATCAGACCATCATCAATCAGGATTTTACCGCCTTTTTTCACATCTTTGTAAAGATTTTCATATGTGATGGCGACTCTGGTCTCATCTCCCTCTATATCACCGGTAGTAAGTGTAAATTCGCTTCCAGCCTCCAATGTAATCTTCTTATGATCCTTAAGAAGCTTGGTACGGATCTCCGGTCCCTTTGTATCAAGAAGCAGGGCAACCGGAATATTCAGTTCTTCCCGTAGGTTTTTGACCATGTCTACTCTTCCCCTGTGTTCTTCATGAGAACCATGGGAAAAATTAAAACGTGCAATATCCATTCCGGCACGCATCATAGCTCTTAAAGTATTTTTCTTACTGGATGCTGGTCCCATAGTACAGATAATTTTTGTTCTCTTCATAAGCAGTCTTTCCCTCTGTCTTTTCAGTCATTTGCTGGCTGCTGCCCACATCGTTCACAGCAGCCATGCAATGTTACCGGTTAACAATTACATTAATTTCATTTCACATGTGTATGTGTAAAAAGATGGTCCTGGCAATACTCATAATTTCCATTGCATCTGGAACAAAAACGAAATTCCAGATTAGGATCATCAAGCTCAGTACGTCCGCAAATCGCGCATTTGTGCTTGGTCACACTGCCGCTGCCTGATTTCATACGTCCCTGGGGTTCCATTGCTCTGCGGAATTCATTTCTTCTGTGGACCTCCTTCGGGTTATACCGGCTGAAATCCTTTGTTCCAAAGTAAAAAATAATGAAATTCAACAGAGAAGCCACAATCGGGATCACCAAATACCATGCACCTGCCATAATGTACTGAATCATTTCATATACAACGATCACCACATAAAAAATTGCCATCCACTTCATCTTCACCGGAATGATAAACATAAGCAGAACCTGCATATCCGGATAACACATTGCATATGCAAGGAATGTGGACAGACTGATATAGTAAGTAGAAAATACGTTTCCTACCAGAACATTTCCTCCGAGAAGGAAATACAGAATGAACGCTCCCAAAATTGTAAATATCACGCCCGAAAGAATATACAACGTATATTTAAAAGTTCCAATCGTCCGCTCCAGAGAAGTTCCAATTGGATAATAAAAGAACAGAACTGCAATTGCAAACCATAATACTCCGGAAGTGCTCGGTGGATACAGTACCCAGGTCACTAGTCTCCATACCTGTCCCCGCAGAATATACGCTGGTTCCAGGCTCAGCCAGTTCAGTATGCCTGGATTCACGATCATCAGTGCATAACCGATCACATAGCATACAATCATGTAAATTGTGAGATTGGGAATACCAAATCTTCCAAATTTTCGTTCCAGCTTATCAATAAATTTCATGTAATCCTCCTATTCAGAAAAATTTCTTCTTGGACAGAATCACAGCTGCCACAATACTCACCAGTATGGACAGCAATATCACCACTAAAAATCCCCATTTGTCAGCAGAAAACGGCATTCCCGAAGGGCTCAGGTTCATTCCATATGCACTGAACACAATAGTGGGAATACTCATTACAATCGTGATAACGGACAAAACCTTCATAACCACATTCAGGTTATTGGAAATAACCGAGGCAAAAGTCCCCATCATGCTGCTTAAGATACCGCTGTATATATTGGCCATCTCGATTGCCTGTTTATTCTCAATGATAACATCTTCCAGAAGATCCGTATCCTCCGGGTACTGCTTAATGCTCTCTACCTTCAGAAGCTTCTCCAGTACTACCTCGTTCGACCGAAGAGATGTAGTAAAATAAACCAGGGATTTCTCCAGTTCCAACAGTTCCATTAGTTCCTGATTACGGGTGGACATGTGGAGCTTCTCCTCCACCTGTTCACTTTTCTTATCTATAATACGCAGATAATGCAGGTACATAGTGGCATTGCGGTACAGGATCTGCAAAATGAATCTGGTTTTCATATAGGTAAAGAAATTACGTACTCTTCCCTCCATAAACCGGGTAAGCACCTGGGTATCCTCCAGACATACGGTAAAAATCATCTTCTTGGTAACAATAATACCAAGAGGGATAGTGCCATACCAGTCCTTGTCATTGCGTTCCTCGATCATAGGAACATCTACCAGGATCAGTGTATAATTATCTTCCACTTCAATACGAGAACGCTCTTCCTCATCCAGAGGAGCGCGAAGATCATCTACTTCGATTCCGAATCTTTCGGACATCTCAAAGATCTCAGTTGCAGTGGGATTGGTCATTGCAATCCAGCAATCCTCCTGTGGTTCCTGAATCTCATGGATCGCACCCTCTATTGTCTTAAAAATCCTTACCACAAGCTGCACTCCTTCCAATCTCTTGCTTCTGTATAAAAACCAGCTGTCCCACTTTTCTGTCAGACAGGGCTCCTATCCTCAAAAATACACGCTTAATTATAATTTCTACAGGAAATTTTGTCAATTCTAATAGATTCGGTTTACAAATTTTTTGCATTTCGCTATAATGTCTTTAACATCACATTCATACTTTAATTCGGCACAGCAGTTTTCCCTCCACAACTGGCGATTGCTGCAGTCCGAAGAAGAAAGGATTTATGCCTATGAGTCAGTCAACATTTGGAAAAAAATTTACAGTAACTACCTGGGGAGAGTCCCACGGCAAGGCACTGGGCACCGTTGTAGATGGCGTTCCAGCAGGACTTTTCCTTACGGAGGCAGATATACAGACTTATCTGGACAGAAGGAAGCCTGGCCAAAGCCGTTACACCACTGCCCGAAATGAAGGAGATGAAGTCGAAATCCTTTCCGGAATCTTTGAGGGACAGACCACTGGCACCCCCATTTCCATGATCGTGCGGAACAAAGACCAGCGTTCCCGGGATTACGGAAATATCGCGCAGACCTATCGCCCTGGACATGCAGATTTTGGTTTTGACAGTAAATATGGTTTTCGCGACTACAGAGGCGGCGGACGTTCCTCTGGACGTGAGACCATCGGCCGAGTTGCCGCCGGAGCCATTGCAGCCAGGATTCTGAAAGAACTTGGTATTACCCTGCAGGCCTACACCAGTTCCATCGGACCAGTCTCATGCCAAAGCTACCACCCTGAAATAATACCGGAAAACTCTTTCTATATGCCAGATATGGTTGCCGCAGAAAAAGCAGCCAAGTATCTGGAGAAATGCATGAAAGAGGAGGACAGTGCAGGCGGTGTTGTCGAGTGCCGTATAAGCGGCGTTCCTGCTGGCATTGGAGATCCTGTATTTGGAAAACTAGATGCAGCTTTTGCCCAGGCACTGATGTCTATTGGCGCCGTAAAAGCAGTGGAAATCGGCGATGGTGTAAAGGTTTCCACCATGAAGGGTTCCGAAAACAATGATGGCTTCCACATGGAAAATGGCAGAATTGTAAAGACCACCAACCACTCTGGAGGCATTTTAGGCGGAATCAGTGACGGCGGTGAAATTCTCCTCCGCGCCCACATCAAACCAACCCCATCCATTGCACAGCCTCAGCAGACTGTTACCACTACCGGCGAGAACACCTCCATCGAAATCAAAGGCCGTCATGATCCTGTGATCGTGCCCCGCGCCGTTGTAGTCGTGGAATCCATGGCCGCCATCACACTGGTAGATGCCATGTTCTCCAATATGAGTGCACGCATGGACTATGTAAAAAACTTTTATCTTTAAAATTCGTCAAAAAGGCAGTTACCTGAATCTTTCTCTCATTCAGATAACTGCCTTCATTATTTATTATAATCTGTGAAAAAATTCACTATTCACACTAACGCGTGTTTGAAAAAATATACCTATGCCTCCAAATCCTCAATATCATTTCCATCCGGTACCGGCCAGATATTGATGCAGTTCGGAGTCTCAATCTTACGCGGCTTACCTTTCATCATAATGATGTTCTTCTCATAGTCAACCTTGAAGGTGGTAATGCTGTTGCTGGAATGGTTGGCAACGGCAATGTGCTGGTTATCCGGGAAGATTACAAGGTCTTTCGGATAGTCACCACTTACCGGAAGGACAAACTTACGCTCCAGAAGTCCTGTCTCAGCGTCTACTTCAAACATACCAACTGTATTCTCACCGGCTGTGGTACAGAACAGATGCTTTCCGTCTGGTGCAAGTGCAAGTCCGGATGCTGCATTGTGAGATACATTTCCATCCTCCTTCTTCGCCAGGGTAGAAACGCTCTGAAGCAGTTCAAATTCTGGAACATCTCCATTTCCGTTATAGCTATAAACCTTAATCTCATTGCTCAGCTCAAAAAGCACATATGCGAAACGTCCATCTGCACTGAAACGGATAATACGCGGTCCACTCTCTCTCGGGCATCTTACAATATCCACCAGCTCCAGCTTATCTGTCCGCTTATTGATACGGTAAACCTTGATCTGGTCAATTCCATTATCTACTGCGCAGAGATATTTATTATCCGGAGTAGGACGTACACAGTTTACGTGAGGACGGAAGTTGCGCTCTGCAACACTTCCAAGACCAGTGTGGAAAACACCGTCCATAACACTTCCAAGACGTCCATCCTTATGAGTGTGTACAACGGTTACCTTTCCATCGTGATAACCTGCTACGTAAAGATATTTGCCATCTACGTCTGTAGCAAGGAAACAACCTCTCATGCCATCAATATCCACGCTGTTGATACGTGCCAAATCGCCATTATGATCACGCTTGAATACCGCAACGCCCTCATCCTCGATAGAATAAAGGTATTTTCCATTCTTGGATACCGCGGTATAAGACGCATTACTTACTTCCACTTCACTTCTCTCTGTGAGAGTACCTTCTTCCAGGTTCACGTCATAAACCTGAATTCCCTTGCTGGTTCCGTGAGTATAGGTTCCTACATAAGCCACATATTTCTTACCCATTTGTCTAGCCTCCTACAGTCTCTTTCTGGAAACCGTCCGTTCACGCTGTTCTTCCGATCTTTTTTACAGCGTAGCGGGTCACTGTGCAGCTCTGAATATTACTGCATTCTCTATATCAGTAAATCCTCTGCCACGGTTCATTTATTACAGCCGCATTTTATTACAGCAACTCGTATTCTGGTTTCTTTTATGTAATTGTGTCTAAATTATACCACACACATTTTCAAAGAACAAGCTTTACTGCATCCAGAGTTTCCATAATAATTTCATCTGTATGAGCCGCTGACAGGAACATGGCTTCAAACTGGGACGGAGCCATATGAATTCCCATATTCAGCATTTTTTTGAAATATTCTGCAAATGCCACTGTGTCAGAAGATTTTGCAGAAACATAATCTACAACAGGCTGTCCCGTAAAGAACAGGCTTCCAAGAGAGCCCACATAATTCATCTGGTAATTCAGACCTTTTTCTTTCACGATTTTTCCCATTCCACCGTAGAGAAGCTCTCCCTTTTTCTCCAGTTCCGTGTAAATTTCCTGATGGTCATACAAATATTTCAGCTGGGTAAGCCCGGCAGCCATAGCTACCGGATTTCCGCTTAAAGTACCTGCCTGATATACTTTTCCTGCCGGAGCAACCAATTCCATCACATCTCTTCTTCCGCCATATGCACCTACCGGCATTCCGGCACCAATGATTTTTCCATAAGTAACCAGATCCGGTGTTACACCAAAATACTGTGCTGCGCCGCCAAATGCAAGTCGGAATCCGGTAATCACCTCATCAAAAATAAGAAGGGCATGGTATTGGTCGCAAAGAGCGCGAAGTCCCTGCAGAAATCCTTCCCTTGGCGGAACTACACCCATGTTGGCTCCAACTGCTTCCACGATCACTGCTGCCACCTGGCCATCTGCCTGCTGAAAAAGAGTCTCCACACTGCCAAGATCGTTGTAAGCTGCCAGCATAGTATCCTCTGTACAGCCTTTTGGAACACCGGCACTGTCCGGCACACCACTTGTCATCACACCGGAACCTGCGCTTACCAGCATGGCATCACTGTGTCCATGATAGCAGCCTGCAAATTTGATGATCTTATTTTTCCCCGTATAACCTCTTGCCACACGGATTGCACTCATAACAGCCTCTGTACCAGAATTGACCATTCGGATCATATCCACATGCGAGATTCTGTCACAGATAAATTCAGCCATTTCCACTTCGATCTCTGTAGCGCATCCAAAGCTCAGACCTTTTTCACAAGCCTTCAGAACACTTTCCCGTATTGCAGGAAAATTGTGTCCCAGGATCATTGGTCCCCAGGAATCTATGTAATCAATATAGCGGTTGCCATCTACATCATAAATATAGCAGCCATCTGCACGTTCAATAAATCTCGGTGCTTCTCCAATAGCGCCATATGCACGCACCGGACTGTTTACACCGCCAGGGATTCTTTTTACCGCTCTCTCAAAAAGCTTCTCAGACTTTGTCATTATCCGATTCTCCCTTCCTCCATCATTTTTGCAATTTCTTCTGCAAAATAAGTGATATAAATCTGGGCACCTGCACGATAAGCTCCCACCGCCATTTCTCCAATGATCCGCTCTTCGTCGATCCAGCCCATCTTTGCCGCCGCCTTCACCATGGCATACTCACCGCTTACACTATAGGCAGCTACCGGAACATTCACAGCCTTGGAGATCTCAGATACCATATCAAGATAGGACATGGCAGGCTTCACCATAATAATATCAGCGCCTTCTTCAATATCCATAAGAGCTTCTTTCATTCCCTCTCTTCTGTTGTGGAAATCCATCTGATAGCTCTTGCGGTCTCCAAAAGCAGGAGCACTTCCGGCTGCATCACGGAATGGGCCATAGAACGCAGAAGCGTATTTTACTGCATAAGACATGATTGGAATATTGGTATAACCGCCCAGATCCAGTTCTTTACGGATGGCAGCCACACGTCCGTCCATCATATCGGAAGGCGCGATCATATCAGAGCCAGCCTGCGCATGAGACAGAGCTGTTTTTGCCAGAAGCTCCAGTGTCTTGTCGTTGTCAACATCATGGCCGCAAAGAACGCCGCAGTGACCGTGGGAGGTGTATTCACACATGCACACATCTGTCACATAATACATCTCTGGAAATCTGCTCTTTGCTTCCCGAAGTGCCTTCTGTACAATACCATCCTGAGCGTAAGCGCCGCTTCCGACTTCATCCTTATGAGCCGGGATTCCAAAAAGCATAATGCTGTTTACCCCTGCTTTTTCCAACTGCTCCAGCTTATAGGGAAGACGATCCAGGCTGTAACGGTACTGCCCTTCCATGGAAGGGATCTCTTCCTGGATTCCATTTCCTTCCATTACAAACAGCGGATAGATAAGAGAAGATTTGTCCATTCTGGTCTCTCTCACCATTTTTCGCAAATTCGCACCGCCCCTTAATCTTCTAGGTCTCTTAATCAGTTCCATTTTTCTTCACTCCTCTTCAGTGTCTCAACCAGTTCGATCAGACTGTCGATGGTTGCTTTTTCTGACATATATGTCTGCATTCCATAAGAATCCGCCGCTGCACGAGTCTGTTTTCCAATACATGCAGCACGAACCCTGGAATAATCAAGTCCTTTGGTGCTCTCCACAAAGCCTTTCACTGTGGAAGCACTGGTAAATACAGCCAGGTCAATAGTGCCCTCTTCAAATTCTTTCTTCTCATTAATAAGAGGACTGCTTACATATCCGGTCTCATAAGTCGGAACATCATCCACCTGTGCACCTGTTTTTTTCAGTTCTTCTGCCAGCTCCCTGTTTCCAAGGGAGGCTCTTGGAATCAGAATCTTTTCTGTTCCATTTAAAAGAGCGCCAAGCTCTTTTCCAAGGGTATTTCCATCATAAACAGAAGGCATGAAATCCGGATAGATTCCTCTTTCCAGAAACTTCTTCTTTGTGCCCTCACCGATCACCGCGATTTTTGCATTTCCAAGAGAACGCAGGTCGATCTTCTTTTTCTCCATTTGCCTGAAGAAAACTTCCACGCCTGCAGGACTTGTAAATACCAGCCAGTCATAGCTGCGGATATGAGAAAAGGCCTGGTACAGTCTGCTCTGATCCTCCAGAGGGATAATACTGATGGATGGAAGTTCCAGTACTTCTGCACCTTTCTCCCGAAGAAGGGCCGCAGTTCTGGAAATATTCTCCTTTGGCCGGGTGACAAGAATCTTCCAGCCTGCCAGAGGTAATTTCTCATACCAGGCAAAATCATCTGCCAGAGTGCAGACCTTTCCTACTACAATAATGGCCGGTGTCTGGATCTTCGCCTGGTCAGCCGCAGCTTTCAGGGTACCAACAGTAGCCACCACTCGTTTCTGACCTGCCGTGGTTCCTTTGGACAAAACAGCGGCAGGCATATCCGGTTCCATACCAGCTTTCACAAGGCCACTGCAGATATCCTCCATGGCAGTGATTCCCATGAGAAAAACAAGAGTTCCTTTCGTATGTACTAACGCCTCAAAATCAATGTCATACTCCATTCCCTTGCGCTTATGTCCGGTGATAACATGGACAGACGAACAGAAATCCCGATGTGTCACAGGAATTCCGTTATATGCAGGTACAGAAATCGGGGAAGTCACACCAGGAACTACTTCATAAGGAATGCCCTCCTTTGTGAGAAGCTCAAGTTCCTCTCCTCCTCGTCCAAAAAGGAAAGGATCGCCGCCTTTCAGACGTACTACCCGGTTGCCCTTTTTTGCCTCATCAGCAAGAACCTGGTTAATCTTCTCCTGGGGCATAGTATGGTGGCCGGCACGTTTTCCCACATTGATCAGTTTTGCAGAAGCAGGAATTCTGGTCAGGATTCCCTGTCCTACCAGGCTGTCATAAACAACCACATCTGCCTGTTCCAGCACCTGGGCACCTTTCATTGTAAAAAGCCCCACATCTCCAGGACCAGCTCCCACCAGCCAGACTTTTCCCGGTTCTTTTTTGTTGTCTTCCTGCAAGCCAGACTCTTTGTATTCCACTTTGCAGCGCTCCTGCAGTTCTTTTGCAAGAGAAGTTCCCAGTTTTTCTGCATCTGAAGGATTTCCGGTTTTATATCCTTTCAGGTAATGTCCGGTTTCTTCCTCGTAATAAAGGCCGGTAAGTTTCAACTGACCATCTTTGATTTCTCCATAGGCTGCCACAGGAGAAGTACAGCCTCCGTTTAAATATTTCACAAAGGCACGCTCCGCTGCTGCCGCCTGGTGTGCCTGCAGATCGTCATATCCTTCCAGATATTCATAATCCAGCCCTTTTCTTCCCTGGACAGCCAGGATTCCCTGACCTGCTGCCGGAACCATTTCTTCTGTATCAAAATACCGGCTGATTCTTTTTTCAAGTCCCAGACGCTTCAACCCTGCGGCTGCAAGAACTAACCCAGCATAATCTCCGTTATCCAGCTTCTCCAGTCTTGTCTGAAGATTTCCACGAATACTTTTCACCTGCATATCCGGGTAAATTTCTTTCAGCTGCAGCTTTCTGCGAAGGCTGGAACAACCGATAGGCTTTAAAGGATCCAGAACATCACAGCCTTTTGGGAGAACCAGCACATCTCTTACGTCTTCCCTTTTTGAAAAAGCAAGTATGGGGAGCTTCTCCGGGACTTCCATAGGCATATCCTTCAGGCTATGAACAGAAAGCTGACTTCTGCCCTCTAAAAGCGCCCGATCCAGTTCCTTTACAAAAAGGCCTTTTCCTCCAATCTTATCCAGAGTACGGTCCAGTATTTTGTCTCCTGTAGTCTTCATGGTCAGGATTTCCACATCCATTTGCGGATGCCTGCATACAATATAATCCTTCACCATCTGGCTTTGCAGTACGGCAAGCTTGCTTTCCCTGCTTCCAATCACAACTTTTTTATTCATAACTATCCTCATCTTTTTCCAGTTCTTCCAGAAGTGCCTGCATTTTTTCTCTTACTGCCTTAGCCTTTTTATGATTGACACCGCTGGCCGTGATTCCCACTACAATATCATCCTTCAGGCAAATTCCAGGAAAGTAAAAATCGCACAAATTCTTATCACTTGCAACATTTACATAAATTCCCTCTTCTTTACAGATACGGTAAATTTCTTCATTTAACTCAGTGTTATTCGTAACAGCCAGCACCATATAAGCCATAGAGAAATCTGATTTTTTCACAGGGCGGGGCTGGATCTGAATTTTTCCCAGCTTGCCCAGTTCCCAGAGATCTGCTGTCATCTTCGGTGCGATTACTGTAATATTCCTGGTAAATAATAATAATGCTTTCACTCTTCTTGTAGCAATGGTTCCCCCACCCACTACCACAATATTCTTATCCGATAAATCCACATACAGTGGAAAATAACGCTTATTTTTCATATGTTTTCTCCAGTCCTGCTACACATTCCAGAAATGCCTGTTCATTCATGCTGTCCCTGAGTCCAAACAACATTTTGTTTACAACCTTTTCCATTGCACGGTCCACTGCACTCAACAGCTGCTCTTTTTCCTGCTCTTCCATATGAGTGTTTTTCAGAGGCTTCATAATTCTTAAATTAAAATCATTTACTGCATTTTCTTTAATTTCCTGTATACGCGGGATCAGATTTTTCCCTTCCAGCCATTTAAAAAATTCATCCATCTGCTCACGGACGATTTTTCCAGCTGCCTCCAGATGTTCCTGAAGCTCGGCAGGCTTCTCATCCGTTTTGAAGCTGTCCATGTCATATAAAGTCACACCTTCAAACCTGCCCACCTCTGGTTCAATATCTCTTGGAACCGCCAGGTCAATAAGTACAATGGTTTTCTCCAGTTCCAGATCCTCAAACAGCTCT
>OIDZ01000390.1_pt1 | contig 13372 bp, 9 predicted proteins | sample 1581681 | NCBI WGS metagenome assembly OIDZ01 (sample SAMEA3882512, study PRJEB24775) | human gut metagenome | biome: human-associated habitat; feature: intestine environment; material: feces | place: Netherlands | collected 2009/2010
TATCGATCAGCTCATGAAGTGCATTGGCACAGTCAAGAGACTCTCTTCCGACACGTTTGTCCTGGCGACTCTCATAGAGATATGGCATGATCACGTTGACTCTGCGGGCTTTTCCGCCTACAGCGGCGATAACACGCTTCATATCCTGGAAATGATCATCCGGGGACATAAGATTCGTGTAAGGTCCGATCGGATAGGATAAGCTGTAATTTGTCACATCTACCATTACGTAGATATCATCACCGCGGACAGATTCGTTGATGGTGCATTTACCCTCACCGGAGCCGAAACGTGGAGTCTTGGCGTCAATAATGTAAGAATCGCGCTTGTATCCCTCGAATGCAAAGGAGTCCATTCCAGGATACTGTCTTTCGGCACGCCATTTGACCAGCCAGTCATTCACCTTCGCGCCTAATGAGCTGCAGCTCTGAAGGGGAATCAGTCCAAGTCTTCCTACCGGGAGTGTGGAAAAATCTTTTGTATTTACCTGTGCCATTTTAATTTCCTCCTAAAAATATTTTCTGTATACGGATGTCCTTCCCGATCAACGATATCATCTGATAGTTGCTGGCAATTCGGGAAAATGTTCTCTCGGAATAGGTATCCGAGAAATTTTTGAGCGTCAGATTCGTGGAAATGATCGTGGATTTCTTGTTCATCAGACGCTCGTTAATACAAAGGAACAGCTGAGAAGCGACGAATGTATTCGTCATTTCCGTTCCGAGGTCGTCGATGATCAGCAGATCGCAGTCAAAAATGGCACTGTGCTGCTGCAAAACTTCATCTTCGGCATATTTTTTGCCGAACGTGGCCGTTGAGAGCACTTCAAACAGGTCAAAAGACGTAAAATAAATGACAGAATGTGCACTTTCAAGCAGTTCCTTGGCAATGCAGTGCGTCAGAAAGGTTTTGCCGACGCCTGTCGCACCGTAAAAGAGCAGATTGTCGTGTTCCATATCAAAATTCTGTACAAAGTGAAGGCATTCATCGACGATTTTCTGGATGTTCTCGCGGGCATTTCTGCCGGTCACGCGGTCTTTCATCGTTTCTGGATAATAATGGAAGCAGAAATGGTCAAAATTTTCCGTTTCCAGGATTGAAGTCAGGTTTGACTGGGTGTAAAGCAGGTTGATCGCTGCCTGGCGGAAACAGTGACATTTCTCATTTCCGATATAGCCGGTGTCTTTGCAGTCCGGGCAGGAATAATGCATTTCCAGAAAATCTTCCGGGAATCCGGCATTTTTCAGCAAAGCTTTGCGGTGGATACCGTATGCGGCAATCTCTGTTTTCAGGTCATCGATCGAAGCAGCCTCCCCTTCCAGAAGGCGGCGGGCACATTTCATGCTTAAAGAAGCGATTTCTCCATTGATCTGTGAAAGCTCCGGCAGTTCCTTTTCTGCAAGGGCGATGCGTGCCTCCTGATCCCGGCGGTTCTGAAGCTGTTTTTTGTTGTATTCGCGGATGATCGTATCGTATTGTGTGTTCGTCAGTGCCATGGCAGTCCTCCTACTGGTTCAGCAGCGATTCCAGATGATCAAAATCATAGTCACGCTGCGAGAAATTGTTGAATTTGCTTCCGGAAGTCACGGCAGAACGCTGTTTCGATGCCGCTTTTCCCGTCTTCTGATGTTTCTGGTCAAGTTCCCGGATTTCATTCAGATGGTGGATACCGCTTGCGTGCCAGCTCTCCAGGATTTTGTTGGCATACTGGAAACTCGGGTTCTGCGTCTGGGTCAGTGTGCGGCTGCACGCCTCCAGAATGATATCCGAAGTAAAATGCAGGTCATCAAACCAGTGGTCGATCATCTGCACTTCCGGTTTGCCGGGACCCCGGTCGCGGATGCCGAAAGCATTTAACACAGAATAATATTTCTGGCTGTACTGAGACTGGCGTTCCTTTGCCTGCCCGGCATTTGTGATGCCCTCCTCTGCCCATGCCAGAGCTACTTTATCTATGTAATGAAAACTTTTCGTTCCCCGTGAAATACAGTACTCGATCAGATATTCGATCAGCTCAAAATTAAAATGCAGCGAGTCATAATAATATAAAATAGAAGACATTTCAGTCGGCGAAAGACTGTGCCCGAGGTAAGATTCTGCGATCAGCAGGAGTTGCTTGATATCCTGTTCTCCCTGAAGGGCAGCCATACGGTCTCTGGAAATCTTCAATTTTGGAGAAAGGACCTTTGCTTCCGTGGAATCATTCGGTTCGGAAGCCGCTTTTTTTGCTGCATTTTTGGAAACGGGTGCCTTTGCGGATGCAGGGAGCACTCCGGAAGAGACAGAAGCAGCAGCCTGCTGCACGCTCTCCGGCTTTCGAACTTCCAGAAAGACCAGATCGCTGATGCTGCCGTCCTGGTCAAATGCCAGGTCGATCAGTCCCTGGTCTGCCCAGTACTGCAGGGCGCGGTAGATGTCCCGCTCGGTATAATCAAAAAGTTCCGCAATGGATTCCAGAGGAATACTGCCATAGTCCGCCGCATGACGCAGCAGACAGAGATAGAGCTTGACGTATTCTCCGCCGGCCTGTGGCATATAGTAATCGATAAAATAGTTGGATACGGCAGTCATGTTGTTGGAAAACGGATGATGTAAACGTATATTTTTCATAAAGTAACTCCCCTCCTGTGGAGCAATTCGCAGGCATCGGTTGAGGAAAAAAGGCTTTTCCCCGACATTTCTGTCCACTAGTATAGCATAAAAGAGATGCATTGAGAATAAGGGAAATAAGGGCAGAAAAATCCACATGTTCTGCAAAAAAAAGAATGTGCAGAAACATGTGGATCAAAGGAATCAAGACCGGAAAACCGTGTGCAGATTTTATTTTCCGAGCAGTTTCTCACCAATCTTGACAACATCGCCGGCACCCATGGTGATCAGGACATCACCCGGCTTGCAGTTTTCGAGCAGACAGGTCTCAATCTTGTCGAAGGAGTCGAAATAATCCGCACAGCCGCCAAGAGCGTTCACTTTCTCTGCCAGCATGGATGAGCTGATGCCGAGGGTATCCGTCTCTCTGGCAGCATAGATATCAGCCAGAACGACATGGTCGGCAAGGGTCAGAGCTTTTGCAAAGTCATCCATCAGAGCTTTTGTCCTTGTATAAGTATGCGGCTGGAATACGCACCACAGCTTTTTGTGCGGATAGTTGTGTGCAGCGTGGAGTGTAGCTTCGATCTCAGTCGGATGGTGAGCATAGTCATCGATAATCGTTACGCCGCCGATCTCGCCTTTTTTCTCGAAACGACGTTTGGTGCCGCCGAATTTCTCAAGACCGATACGGGTATGTTCCATGGAAACGCCCATCTGATCGGCCAGGGCGATGGAAGCCAGAGCATTGCTGACATTGTGGATACCAGGAACGTGCAGCACAAAATGACCGAGCAGGGTATCTCCTTTATAGCAGTCAAAGGACGGATGTGCGAATTCGTCAAACGTAATATTGGAAGCATAATAATCGCTGGAAGCGTCCATACCGTAGGTTACGATCTTGCAGGTCAGTCCTTCTGTCAGCTGATCCAGGTGTTCAATCTCACTGTTGACGATCAACGTGCCGTCGTCCGGCAGCAGCTGGGCAAATTTGCGGAAAGAATGGCGGATATCATCAAGATCCTTGAAGAAATCCAGATGATCCGCATCGATATTTAAGATCACGCTGATCTTCGGGAAGAAATGAAGAAAACTGTTCGTGTACTCACAGGCCTCGGTCAGGAACGTGTCATGACCGCCGACACGGATATTGCCGCCGATCGCATCGAGGATACCGCCGACCGAGATGGTCGGGTCCATATCTGCTTCCAGGAAAATGTAGGAAGCCATGGAGGTGGTTGTCGTTTTGCCGTGCGTTCCGGAAATGGCAACCGGCGTTTTGAAGTTGTGCATCATCTGGCCGAGCAGTTCGGCACGGGAGAGCATCGGGATCTGTTTTGCTACCGCAGCGGCATATTCCGGATTGTCCGGGTGGATGGCGGCTGTGTAGACCACCAGATCCGGTGTGTCATCCAGGTTGGAAGCACGCTGACCGTAGTAGAGAATGGCTCCTTCGGCTTCCAGCTGCTTTGTGAGCTCGGATTCGTGGGCATCGGAGCCGGATACTTTGAAATGCTGGTTCAATAATATAGAAGCAAGCCCGCTCATGCTGATGCCGCCGATGCCGATGAAATGTATATGCATTGGTTTCTTGAAATCTATCTGATACATAGTTGTAGTCTCCTTTGTTGTTAAAGTCTGATTTTAGTATAAACTTTTTTTGGGAAAAAAGGAAGAGCTTATTGGAAATCCGGCATAACTTTTACCGTGTTTTTAGGCAGATAATTCAAAGAGTTTTCGCAGAAAAATCGACATAATGCAATTATAATAAAAAACAGGAAAATTTTTTCAAAAATTTGTAAAAAATGTTCACTATTTAAGAAACCTGTGATATAATAAAAAATACAACATAGATGATGCATTTCAGGCATCATGGGAACGGGAAAATGGTTCCTGATGTGAAAATAATATTAAGAGGTGATAGCGTGATTAAAAAAGAAATGATAGCCATGCTGCTTGCCGGAGGACAGGGAAGCCGTCTCGGTGTCCTGACTTCAAAAGTGGCAAAGCCGGCGGTAGCATTCGGCGGCAAATATCGTATTATTGATTTTCCGTTGAGTAACTGTATCAATTCCGGTGTGGACACAGTCGGAGTCCTGACACAGTATCAGCCGCTGAGACTGAACACTCATATCGGGATCGGTATTCCGTGGGATCTTGACCGCAATGTCGGCGGCGTTACCGTACTTCCGCCTTATGAAAAGAGTTCAAAGACAGAATGGTACACAGGTACAGCAAATGCCATTTACCAGAACTTGAATTATATGGAAACTTACAATCCGGAGTATGTCCTGATCCTGTCAGGTGACCATATTTATAAGATGGACTACGAAGTAATGCTTGATTTTCACAAAGCAACCAACGCAGATGTAACGATTGCAGTTATGCCTGTTCCACTGGAAGAAGCAAGCCGTTTTGGTATCGTTGTCACAGACGAAAACAACGTCATTACAGATTTTCAGGAAAAGCCGGCAGAGCCAAAGAGCAATCTTGCATCCATGGGTATCTATATTTTCTCATGGAAAGCATTGAGAGAATCTTTGATCGCACTGAAAGACCAGAGCAACTGTGACTTCGGCAAGCACATCATCCCATGGCTCAAAGAGCGTGGAGACCGCATGGCTGCCTACGAGTTCAACGGTTACTGGAAAGACGTTGGAACACTTGGTTCTTACTGGGAAGCAAATATGGAACTGATCGATATCATTCCGGAGTTTAATCTTTATGAGGAATTCTGGAAGATTTACACCAAGGGGGATATCATCCAGCCGCAGTATATTTCAGAAGAGGCCGTTCTGGACAGATGTCTTATCGGTGAAGGCTCTGAAATCTATGGCGAAGTACATAATTCTGTAATCGGATCGAATGTTGTGATCGGAAAGGGCAGTGTGATCCGGGATTCCATTATCATGCGGAATACAACCATCGGTGAGAATGTAAACATGGAAAAGGCAATTGTGGCAGAGGACGTAACCATAGGAAATGATGTGGTTCTTGGCTGCGGCGAGGAAGCACCTAATATAAAGAAACCTGCGGTATATGCATTTGGCATTGCGACCATAGGAGAAGGCTCCGTGATTCCGGATAATGTTAAGATTGGAAAGAACACGGCGATTTCCGGTGTGACCACCCAGGCAGATTATCCGGATGGCATTCTGGAAAGCGGACAGGTAATTGCAACAAAGGACGGTGACAAAGCATGAGAGCAATCGGAATTATTTTAGCCGGCGGTAACAATAACCGCATGAGAGAATTATCAGACAAAAGGGCAATTGCAGCAATGCCTATTGCCGGAAGCTACAGAAGCATAGATTTTGCCCTGAGTAATATGGCGAACTCCCGCATTCAGAAAGTAGCTGTACTGACTCAGTACAATGCACGTTCCCTGAATGAGCATTTAAGCTCCTCCAAATGGTGGGATTTCGGAAGAAAGCAGGGCGGTCTTTTCGTATTTACTCCTACTATCACCAAAGAAAACGGTTTCTGGTATCAGGGAACTGCAGATGCTATTTATCAGAATCTCAATTTCCTGAAGAACAGTCATGAGCCATATGTTGTCATCGCATCCGGTGACTGCGTGTACAAGATGGACTATAACAAGGTTCTGGAATATCACATTGCGAAACGCGCTGACATTACCGTTGTATGCACTACATGTCCGGATCCTTCCGAGGTTGAGCGTTTCGGTGTCCTTCGCATGAATGAGGACTGCAGGATTGAGGAATTTGAGGAGAAGCCAATGGTTTCCCCATATAATACTATTTCTACAGGTATTTATGTGATCCGAAGAAGACAGCTGATCGAACTGATTGAGAAGGCTGCACAGGAAGGTCGAAATGACTTTGTAAAAGATATTCTGATCCGTTATAAGAATCTGAAGAGAATCTATGGATATAAGATCGACAGCTACTGGAGCAATATTTCCACTGTTGAATCTTACTATAAGACCAACATGGATTTCCTGAAACCGGAGATCCGTAACTACTTCTTCAAACAGGAGCCAGCAGTTAAGACCAAGATTGATGATCTTCCACCGGCTAAATACAATCCTGGCGCAGATGTTAAGAATTCTCTGATTTCCAGTGGATGTATTGTAAACGGAGTGGTTGAGAATTCTGTCCTGTTTAAAGATGTTTATGTTGGAAATAATTGCGTAATTAAAAATTCCGTAATTTTGAATGATGTATATCTGGGGGATAATACACATATCGAGAATTGTATCGTTGAAAGCCGGGGAACCATCCGGGCAAATTCGTACTACAGCGGTGATGGAGAAGTAGAGATCGTTGTGGAGAATAATGATAGATATAGCTTGTAATATAATAAGACTTAAAGCGCAGTAAATGCGATTAAGAGGAAAGGGGCAGCAAAAATGAACATTACAGACGTACGGGTGAGAAAGGTTGCAAAGGAGGGGAAGATGAAAGCTGTAGTCTCCATTACCATTGATGAAGAATTTGTAGTACATGACATCAAGGTGATCGAAGGAGAGAAAGGTCTTTTCATCGCAATGCCAAGCCGCAAAGCAACCGATGGAGAATATCGGGATATCGCGCATCCAATCAATTCTTCCACTCGTGACAAGATCCAGACGATCATTCTCGAGAAATACCAGGAAGCTGCAGCAGAGGAAGAAGCTGCGGTATAAGAAGGAGAGAGGTTTTTACATCCCGCATTTTATGGAGAGATTCATGAAATGCGGGATATTTTTTGCAAAAACATTCCTGTGATTTGCCCAAACTATTTCACGGTATATTGTGCCTGAATTTGTTCTATAACCATGTATTTCATTATCTTTCCAGATTCTGGATAATTGTGAAATATTACGTAAATGTTACAAAAGTTAAATAAAAGTGTTGAAAAAATTACGAAATATGTTATACTTGACATACGAAAAAAATAACGAGGTGTTTACATAGATGAGATTTAAAAAGATTTTTTCAATGTTGTTAACTGGAATCATGATTGTTTCTATGCACGGGGCAGTATTTGCTTCTTCTACGGAGGAACAGATCGCTGATGTACAGGCACAGAAAGAAGCTGCGCAGGCAGAACTGGCACAGCAGCAGTCCAACATGGCATCTCTGGAGAGCAAGAAGCAGGAGCTTGAAAGCTATCTGGAAGAGCTGAATGCTCAGTATACAGACCTTACCAACAGTGTATCTGAGCTTGGAATTCAGGCAGCGGAGAAAGAAGAGCAGCTGAAAACTCTGAATACCCAGCTTGAGGAAGCCAAGGCCACAGCGGACAAGCAGTATCAGGATATGAAGAAGCGTATTGTATACATGTATGAGAATGGAAGTGCTTCCATGCTGGAGCTGCTTTTGTCCTCAGAAGATCTGGCTCAGTTTCTGAACCGTGCAGAAAATATAGCCCAGATTTCCCAGTATGACAGAGACATGCTTGCTAAATATAAAGCCCTTCAGGCAGATATCAAGGCCCAGGAAGAGCAGGCAGAAGAGGAAGCTCAGAATATTAATGAACTTCTGGCAGAGAAATCTGCCAAACAGCAAGAGGTACAGGCACTTACTGCAAGCACAAATGAGAACATTCAGTCCTATATTTATCAGATCAGTGCCAGCCAGGATGAAATCAGTGCTTTAAATACACAGATCAGTAATGCAGACAGCAGTATTTACAGCCTTTTGCAGGCTGCAGAGGCAGAGAAAGCAGCCCAGGAGGCGCAGGTAGCCCAGGAAGCTGAGGCTGCCGCCCAGTCACCAAGTGACGGGGAAAACTATGGCACAGAGGAATCCTACGATGACTACAGCGAGTCTGAAAGTGATTCCAATCAGGACGCAGATGACAGCAGTGCCTATGATGATTCTTATACCGAGTCATCGGACAGCAGTGAAAGCTCCGACAGTTCTTCCGAGGGCAGTAGTTCATCTTCACAGGGAACCTACCTTGGAACCTTTACTCTCACCGCATACTGTAACTGTGCACAGTGCTGCGGAACAGCAGGAAACCTGACAGCCAGCGGAACTGTTCCTACAGCGGGAAGAACCGTTGCCATGGCTGGTGTGCCATTCGGAACTCAGCTCCTGATCAATGGAAATGTGTATACAGTGGAGGATCTTGGAACACCTTACGGACATGTGGATATTTATTTTAACAGCCATTCAGAGGCACTTGCATTTGGACTTCAGAGTGCGGAGGTTTACAGACTGAATTAAGGAAAAAGAATACGCCCTGACAGGATTAAGATCATTAAAATCTTCTGCCTGTCAGGGCATTTGTCTGCAATAATATATAGGGGGGATTGTTATAAATACGGTTCTCCCGGAATTTCCGGATAGCTTCCCATTCCGATCAGCAGTTCCAGGCCGATCTGTCTTGCCTGGAGTACAGCCTCTTTCACAGCACTGGCATCTCCGGAGATGGCAAGGATAACCTCATTGGAATGGCTTGTACCAATACTCGGTGTCATATAGCGTGTAATATGAACTGCAGAAGCCTTCATTGCAGTGTCTGCCATTACAAGTCCAATCGCTGCCGGAGAACCTGCCATGAATCCGAAAGCTTCCCCTGGAACTGCGTGAAAGGCCATGGCAAGAGCACCGCCTGCATTGGCTGAAAAAGCAAACTCCAAATGACCGGATTCGCTGATATATAATTCTCCTGCATACTTATTAGTTAGTTTCAGCGCCAGCGAAATAGCGTGGCGCACATCTGAAACATCATTTCCGCCAATCACAATATAGTTGCCGTGTCCACCCCAGCCTTTGGTATCCCGTGGAAATTCAATGGAAAGAACCTCTGTGCCAGTGGCTTTCACCGCATCATCGACAGCAGTGATCTGACCTGCTGCACCTGTACGGGAACTGAAAAGTCCAAGGGTATGATAGCGTGTCCCTATATTCATTTCCTTTAAAAGAGTATCATCAACTCCTGAAATTACAAGTCCGATGGTATCCAGAACAGCAGTTCCCACAAATTCAGTGCGGGCGCATTTGGTACTGATACTGTGTACATCCATGAGAAAAACCTCCATAGCATTACTTTTCCTTAGTTTAACATGATTAAGGGAAATTGAAAAGCTGTTTATCTATAATATTGCGCCTGCGCCGTCCATAGTTGGAAATATTTTCCACTTTTATCGGCAGCAAGCTCCTGGTGAGTTCCAGTCTGAATCACAGATCCTTCATGAAATACAACTATTTTATCGCAAAATTTGCAGGAAGACAGACGATGACTGATATAAATGGCAGTTTTATCGCCTGTTATTTCATTAAATTTTTCATATATTTCAGCTTCCGCAATGGGATCAAGAGCTGCAGTCGGTTCGTCCAATATAATAAAAGGGGCATTCTTATAAATAGCTCTTGCAATAGCTATTTTCTGAGCCTCTCCGCCGGAAATGATAATTCCCTTTTTATTGAAATCCTTGTAGAGATAAGTATTCAGACCTTCTGGCATTGTAGAAAGCCAGTTGTGAAATCCGGATTTCTTCAGAGCATTTTTTACTTCCTCTTCGTCATAATTGATTTTGGTAGACACATTTTCCCCAAGAGTCAGGGAAAAGAGCTTGAAGTCCTGAAATACCACTGAAAAAATCATCATATATTCTTTGTAATTATATTTTCGGATATCGATTCCGTTAAGAAGAATTTTTCCTTCTGTAGGATCGTAAAGGCGACATAGGAGTTTGATAAACGTAGTCTTTCCACTTCCATTCATACCAACGACAGCCAGTTTTTGACCAATTTCAAATTTCATATTGATATTTCGGAGGGCATATTGTTCACATCCTGGATATCGGAAAGAAACATTTCGAAATTCTATTTCATACTTTCGGTCACTGCGTTTTTCAGTAGTCAGGCTTCCCTGATACATGTTATTGGGAATGTCCAGAAATTCAAATGTCTGTTTCAGAAAAATAGCATTGTTTTGCATATCTTCAATGGTGGAGATACAGCCGGATACACTTGAATATATTTTCGTAATAGAGGAAATATATTTTGTAACCGCTCCGATTCCAAAGGCACCTGTCCAGGCTTTTAAGCATACAAAAACATAGGCAATCCCTGTGAAAATTACAGATACTGCGGAAGAAGCTGCCATGTAAAATCCAACAGGTCCCTTTCCATATCTGGCAAATAATCCCTTGGAACCGAAAGGATTTTCTTTGCTCAGATTATGCTTTTCGCATATTTTTTCCTGTTGGTAAATCCGCATATCCGCTGCCTTTTTGCTATCATAGCCCAGACGTCCGTAATATGCAAACAAACGATTGGAAAAGGTATGCAGATCTGCACTTCTGACCCAGTATTTTCCTGCCTTTCCAGCGAGTACAGGCGAAAACCAGGTAATCAGTACCATAACAGAAATTATGGCTGTTACACATACCGGATTGTTAAGAATAACAAGTTTTTCTGCTGTTTTTGGAATCTGGCTGGTGAAAAGGGAAATGGTCATGGATAAGCCACAAATGATCGAAAATCCTTCTGAACACAGAGCTTCATAATTTAACAGAACATTGTATAGTCCCCACCCAGGTCCATTGAGATTTTGAATAATGGAAGAATATAACTCCATAGTTTTGCTATCATCTAAATCACAGTAATCCATATCAAAAAGTTTTTCGCACAAAATTCGCTTGATTTTCATTCCAAGACCTGCGCTCCAAGTCCTTTTCCATTTTTTAAGAAATGCAGATATCAAGCTGATTCCTGCTCCGGATAATAAAGTAATCGTTACCAGAAAACGAATGCGGTCAGGGCTTCCGTCGCCTGCAAGTTCTTCAATAACAAGTGCAGATAAATATATGATTATATAGGGAGTCAGTGCTTTCCAGATGGTCAGACTGATTTGGGAAAGAATTAATTTTGGATAATATCGGTAAAAAAGCTTATATGCTCTGTGATTAAGCTGCAGTGCTTCTTTTAACGATATGTTTTTCTCATTTGTCTTCATTTTCCCCATCTCCTTCCCTGTAATATTTGCTTTGAACCTCATAGAGAGCAGCGTATTTTCCACTTTGCCTTAACAGCTCTTCGTGAGTTCCTTCTTCCTGTATTTCTCCCTGCTCCAGCATTAAGATTCTGCTGCAGAATCTGGTAGAAGCGAGCCGATGGGAGATATAAACTGAGGATTTTCCCTTTGTCATTTCGTCATATTTCTGATAAATGTCTGCTTCAGCAATGGAATCGAGTGCGGCAGTTGGTTCGTCCAATATAATAAAAGGGGCATCTTTATATAATGCGCGGGCGAGCATAAGGCGCTGTGTTTCTCCACCCGAAAACATAATTGCATTTTTGTAAACCTCACGATTCAGAAAGGTTTGATACTTATCTGGAAGAGCTTCTATTTTTGGAAGCAAGCCGGCTTTTTTGATACAATTTTTCACCTGTTTCAGGTCGAAATTTTCTGTTTGCGCCACATTTTCTGCAATGGTTCCCGCTAACAATGAAAAATCCTGAAACACTGCCGAGAACAGCTTATAATAGTCTTTTCTGTTATAGTTTCGGATATCTGTTCCATTCAATTTTACCTGTCCCTTTGTGGGATCAAGAAACCCACAGATTATTTTGATCAACGTAGTTTTTCCAGCACCATTAAGACCTACAACTGCCAGATTTTCTCCTGGATGTAAGGTAAGATTTATATTTTTTAAAGTATCTGTTTCAGCTCCTGGATAGCGAAATGAAACATTTTCCAAAACAATTTCATAATTATTTTTAGCGTCCTGATTTAAGGTAAGTCCATCTTTGAAACGGAATAATTCCGGATAATCCAGACATTCCCGGACCGTGGAAATATCAAGAGACTGTCGGTGCAATGTGCCAAGTCCTTCCAGAATTCCTGTAATCCAGCCTGAAAAACTGTCCACTGCAGTAAAATAAAGCAAAAAAGCAGGCACATCAAGACCGCGGTATAATACCAAATAAATCAAATATGCATAGACCGCTCCATTGCGCAGAAAAGTAAAAGTCAAATCTGCAATTCCAGCCCAGATGTAAACACTTTCTGCTTTTCTATGGAATGCTGTAAACTCCCTGTCTGCTTTGCTGTATAACTCTTCCAGCCAGGAACGAAGACCGAAAATGCGGATATCTTTTGCTGCACCAAAGTCAGCTGCACGGTTTAATAAATATGCCATTTGATGTATATATTCAGCTTCTTCCTCCCGATGCTGATACTTATATTCATCTAATCTTTGAGAGATAAAATAACTGATTCCGGCAGTTGACAGAATGACCAAAATCAGAATTGGATGAATTTGTGTAAGAAGACCGGCGTAAATAAAAAAACAGACAATATTGATCAAAAGTACAGTTAGTGTATTCCAGATTGCTTCAGTGGCCTGATCGTTATTGTCCGTATATTCGGCCGATTTGGTCAGTAATTTTTTGAATTTCATATCGTTTATATTGGGATAAGATGTTGTGGATGCTTTTTTGTTTAAAAGGTTTACAATCTCACAACGGACACTGATCCGTCCGCAAATTACGTTTTGATTTGCATAAGCCAATGCAGCTGATACCAGCATTATCATAAGCACAAAAATTACAATTGTAAAAAGCAGTTCCTGAATGGAAACATGATTTTCTATTGCACTTAATATGACAGGAGAAACATAAAGGTTAAGAAGGTTCTGTATAATGGTTAACAGTGCGATAAAAAAGCTGATCACCAGAACTTTCTTCTCCTGAGAAGTGCAGGCAAGTTTAATCATGAACCATATATTTTGAAAAGTACTGTATTTTGATACAGGATTTTTTTGAAACATGATTTTCCCTTCTTTCTTATTTTTCTTTTGATACCAGATTGCTACGTGCTT
>OIDZ01000394.1_pt1 | contig 13341 bp, 6 predicted proteins | sample 1581681 | NCBI WGS metagenome assembly OIDZ01 (sample SAMEA3882512, study PRJEB24775) | human gut metagenome | biome: human-associated habitat; feature: intestine environment; material: feces | place: Netherlands | collected 2009/2010
AGATAAAACTAAAAAAGGAACATATTCATTATTTTCATTTATATAAATCCTGTATCCATATAAATTATTTGTATCATAGCACAAATCTTTTATACAACATGGTTTATTAGACTCCGGATTGTTATAAATAGTTTTCTTATTAAATTGTTTGTTACAAGATGCTAAAGATAATGAGCCAAACAAGCAAATCAAACAACAAAAACATTTTATTATACTAAAACTCAAAAATCTTGTTTTTTTTATCATATTAAACCTCATCGAAAGCAAAATTCTTTCGCAGAATATATTACTTCTGCGATATTGTAATTATATATAAAACTACTGTATAATTATATCATAGGTTGATATAAATGCCAATATGTGTATTATAAATATAGAAAAAGTTGTGTAAATTAAACAACATCGCCATAGACATTTTATGCAATTCGCCGTCAAAATTCTGGTCAAAAAAGAAGTAAAATCATTTGCACGAAATCCGGGGGGAGCACCGGCAAATGTTCTTGCAATGAACAGTAAGCTTGGCGGTTCATCGGCTTTTATCGGTAAGGTCGGCAACGATGCATTCGGTTCTTATTTAAAGGACACATTAAGCAACCATAATATTGATATTACAGGTATGGCAACTGACAGCAATGTGCCGACAACACTTGCTTTTGTTCAGCTTGACAGCAAAGGCGACCGTTCGTTTTCTTTTTATCGAAATCCAGGAGCAGATATGATGCTTAATGCCGATGAAGTGAAAAAAGGACTTATTGATGAATGCAAAATTTTCCACTTCGGTTCATTATCTTTGACAGATGAACCTTGCAGGAAGGCGACATATGATGCTGTAAATTATGCAAAGAAACTCGGGAAAATAATTAGTTTTGATCCTAATTATAGATCCCTTTTGTGGAGTGATAGGGAAAAAGCGGTAAATGAAATTTCAAGAGCGATTACAATGGTGGATATTTTGAAAGTGTCTGAGGAAGAAATGTATCTTGTTACAGGAGAAACAAATCTTGAAATCGGCTCAAAAAAGCTTTTAAATATGGGTGCGTCATTAGTTTTGGTATCGCTCGGAGAAAAAGGTGCTTGCTATCGCAACAAAAATCATTTTTGTGTATTTCCTGCATACAAGGTCGATGCGGTTGATACCACAGGTGCCGGGGATGCTTTTGTAGGTGCAATGTTGTGGCAGTTAAAAAACTATAAACCCGATGAGATTGCTGATATGGTGCTTGATGATAAGATACTTTTTGCAAATGCTGCGGGTGGACTGACTGCAACAAAAATAGGTGCAATTCCTGCGTTGCCCACATTAGATGAAATTAAAATATGTCAGAAAGGTTGACAAGTATATGAAAATAGTAAAAATCAGACTCACACAAGTGGATCAGGTCAGAGAATTTGTTGAATTAACTTCTAACTGTAATTATGATGTTGATTTAGTTTCAGACCGTTATACAGTTGATGCAAAATCTTTACTGGGCATTTACAGTCTTGATTTAAGTAATCCATTGCAAGTTGTTATATACGGTGATGACAGCGAAGAATATGAAAAAGCATTGGAAAAATATAAGATTTGATGATCTGCGTTAAATAGTTTATAAGTTAATATATAGCTTTCCTTAAAACAAAAGTCACGTTGCAAATTTGCAGCGTGACTTTTGCTATTATGAACTAAAAAGCAATCACATCAATTTTGACAATTTCAGCAATTCAATAAGAGTACATATTTCTGCATTACGAAAGAAACTGCGTGCGGCGCTCGGCTATGACCCGATTCGCAATCGCATTGGTGAAGGATATGTTATGGAGGAAGAAAAAGAATGAAAAAGCTATCCTTGCAATGGCGCATAACTTTGATGACTGCGCTTCTTATCGGAGCTACCTGCATTATTATGAATGTTCTTATCGGCTATTCCGGCAGCCGTTACATGGATTCCATAGGTTCTTATGTTACAGGTTACGGAGATACGGACAAAGGAGAACCCGAATTTTTCGATCCCGAACACGAAAAGCTTGATCGTGAATTGACTATTGTAATTAACGGAGTACAGGAATCCTTTATCGCTACCAATTGGTATATTACGGCGGTGGCAACATTGTTAGGCGGTGTGCTTGCGTATTTTTTAAGAGGGCATGCGCTGAAGCCTCTGCGTACTTTTACAGCTCGGGTTGAGAAGGTTCAGCCTAACAATTTGACGGATATGAAGATAACCGAAGAGGTTTTGCCTGAAATGAGACAATTTGTCAAGTCATTCAATCTGATGCTTGACCGTCTTGATGAGGGATTCACAGCTCAACGACAGTTCGCCGGAAACGCTGCACACGAGCTGCGTACGCCGCTTTCGCTGATGCAGGCACAGCTTGAACTCTTTTCGGCAGAGCATCCCGAGGTATTGCCGGAAACGGCTGAGTTTCTCCGATTGTTATGTGAGCAGACCGAACGAATGACGCAAATGACAAAAACCTTGTTGGAAATGAGTAAGTTTCGTACAGTATCGTGTGCCGACCGCATAGAGATAGGACCTATGGTAGAAGAAATTTTCACTGACCTTGCGCCCCTTGCAGAGAAGAACAATATTGCACTTGAAAGCACGGGCGACGCTGTTATGACAGGCAGTGACACGTTGATTTACCGTTTGTTATATAATCTGACCGAAAACGCTATACGCTACAACCGTTTTGACGGTACAGTGAATATTACCGTAACGCACAAAGACAATCAGCTTGTTATTACGGTTGCGGATACCGGCTACGGCATCCCCGAACAATACAGAGAAAGTATTTTTCAGGCCTTCTTTCGTGTGGATAAATCTCGAAGCAGGGAATACGGTGGCGTAGGCTTGGGACTTTCTTTGGTGTGGAAAATCGTCACATTGCACAATGGTAAAGTCCGTGTGGAAGAAAGTTCGGAAAAGGGTACGGCTATAGCCGTAAAGTTTCCGACCGATACGATAAAATTTTAATATTTTGCAAAATTTTTTTAATAAATTGTTGAAATTACCGTAGTCCTGTGTTATACTATAGTTAATTAATTGATTAGTTATCAAAAGGAAGCGAACATTATGAGAACAACAGAGGAACAACACAACGAGCGTAAGCGGGAAATGATGGAAAAATGCTTTGAATGTTATGCTGAAAACGGGCTGACCGGTACGGGTATCAAGGCTTTGGCGGCAGCGTGTGGGTGTACAACGGGAAATCTGTATTCCTATTTCAATAGTGTGGATGAACTGATTATTGAATCAACTGCATACTGTATGGAAAAGGTTGAGGATGATTTTATGGAAAAAGCCCCCACCGACCCGAATGATGTTGTCCGATTTGTGAGAGAGGTTCCGTATTGGACCGCAAAGAAGCACGGCAAAAAATATCGGCTGATGTATCAGGTCTATACTCATCCGAAATATATTGAGCACGGCAAGAAATTCTTTGAGGGAGTGAATGAGCGCTATACCGAATATGCCAAGCGGTTGGAGCCGAAAATCGGTATTCCGTACACGGTGATTACACCGTTGATTTTTATATTTGTTCGTGCCTGTGTACACTATGCTATGTTTGAGGATGAATATTATTTAAAAACCCAAATGGAGGTCTTAAAACAGGGTGTCGCTCTGTTTGCGGATAAATACCGTTCACAATATTTGAAGGGAGGAAACGGAAAATGAAAAAACGAATACTCTGTACCCTGCTCACACTATGTATGGTGATGTGTGTTGCTTTACCTATTATGAGCTATGCCATTCTGGGAGTATCGGCATCCGACTCGAGTGCATACGGCACACTGCTCACACCCGACACAACCCCACCGGTCGGATGGGCAGAGGATGAAAGCAACCCGTACGGCACAAAAAAGGGTCAGCCCTTTGCCATCACCCCATGGTATGAGCCGATCATTTACAGCTATCGCAACGCAGAGGGGCAGGCGGCGCAGGATCATACCAAGGTATACAGTAAGTGGAATTTCGGTATCAACATTGCCGAATGTACACCGAGTGCCCATCGGGTTTCTGCTGTCGATAATGTTGCATTTGCTGTTGGAACAGCTTACGACCCACTTGGCACGGGCAGAAACGATCATGCCATCTTTGTCGGTCTTTGCGATATGGATAATTCCAAGAACACTGCGAAGATCTGCTACTGGGTACAAAACCTTGTAAACAACAAGCGCTCCGAGCTTCAGAAAATTGCCGACGCTCCGATGTGGGCGTGCAAGAAACCCGGTTACGGCGAGCTGGAATACCAGGAATTCCGCCACTATTTCAATGTCACGGCGGGCGACTATGATGGTGACGGAAAGATGACCGCCGTTATCACCTACGTCGGCAATGATGATTTATGGGGAATCGCCGGCACGGGAATTGCCGGAGAGCAGGGACTTTCAAGAAAATCGTTTGTCAAATCCAAGGGCAGCGGCAATGCCTATTTCGACGGCTGGAACACGACTCTGTATGAGCGCGACCAGATCACGAAGTCGCTTGTCTCGGCGGATATTGACCGTGACGGCTGCGATGAGCTTATCGTGTACGCAGGCATTGCCGAGCCGGATAAGATCGACGGCAGGGACAAGGAGATTTCCGGCGATTCCTTCCGTAAGGCTGTTTCAAAGCTCTCGGTATACAAAGCCGAAAACGGAAACCTCAAAAGAGTGGATCAAAAGTCCCTGATGACCCTGAACCGCGAGGATGAAAAAGCGGACGGCAGCCGTTACTACGATCATATCCGCTACGGAAACCTTGCCGCGGGAGACATCAACGGCGACGGTTGGCAGGAAATCATAATTGCCGGATATTTCCGTGAAGTCAGGGAAGAAAAGAAGAAGGGCTTTATCTGGGACAAGAAAACCGACAACGAAAACATGGGCTTTGCCGTTTATTACGGTCAGAACAAGTCAATAACGAATGTGCAGAAAACCACGATGAGTGGTTATACCGCAAACGGAACAAATGATCTAGGCGTGAAGCCGAAGCCTGCCATGACAAGCGTTGCGATCAACGGCAGAGGTACGCCGGAGCAGGTATGGATCGCAGGCGGACTGTATGAGGTGCAGCAGAACGGCGCGCTTAATCTTCTGCGCGACACCGCGCGCGAAAAGAATTCAAGCGCGAGATGGTGGTGGTATCAGGATGTCATCGCAGGCAATTTTGACCACAACACGGAAGGCCGCGAGCAGGTGATCGCGCTTGCCGCCGAAAGGCAAAAGGGAAGCGGTTCGGCGCGTAAATTTGACCTGTTCACCGATGTTTTCTACGGCGAGGATTTCGGCAGCGGCACGCTGTCGGTCGCCGGGAAGTATACAGTAACAGCCGAAAAGGACGAGTTTTCCAAGCTCTGCCACGATGCCGACCTTGCATGGGATATGCCGTATAACTGCATACTGCTTGCGGCTGACGTGAACAAGGACGGTCTGTTTGCTCGCTATGAGGGCAAGGGCTACGGATATTCCGATGCACAGGTGCAGGCGGTGCTCCAGGCGGCTCCGTATTTCTCGGAGCTCGGTGACTATGATCTTGATTTCTCCGACGGCTCAACCACCTACACCTTCTCCTCAGGCTATTCGGACACGAAATCGTCATCGCAGAATACCTCCTTCGGTGCGTCCATCGTCGCGCAGGGAGATCTGAAGGTGTGGAGATACGAGGCGACCCTCGGATACACCATGGATTTTACAAAGAGCACCGAGGATACCCTTTCTAAGGAATACAGTGCCTCATTCAATGCCGGAGGCAACGATTCTGTGGTGCTGTACCGCGTGCCGGCAACAACCTATTATTACTCGCTTTATGACCCCGGGAAGGGCGATTTTGACCTCAGCGAGCGAAATACCATTGCCCTGATGATCCCCGGGCAACCGGTTTACACCATGCTCGACCGGGAGTATTACGATGAGTTTGCGGTACTGTACAACGAAACCTACAAGAAAGACATTGCAGCGGGAAAGGCAAAGGCTTTGCCGATACTGAACAGCCATGTACTGCCGGAAAACGCCGAGGGCGACCCGTTCGCCTATTGGTCGAATACCGCTACTACCGCCGACTATGTTTCGAAATTTGAGTCGCTGAGTAAGCAAAAATATGAGCTTGGCTTCGGTGCAAGCAGTATCACGAACGACTGGACTACCACATCTGAGCATGCCGAGGGAGTTGAGATGGCTCACGGCTTCTCCGCTTCGATGAAAAGCACATGGGGCGTAGACGCATTCAATATGGGTTTTGTAATCGATTTGAGCTACAGCAAAGCAACAGGTACGGTCTACACCACGACGGAAAGCAACGGCGCCAGCGGTACGGTAAACAACATCGACCGCCGTTCGCTCCTTGCCTCCTACGGAATCGGCTACGATGTTTCGAGCCAATACGGCTTTACCTGGGATTTCGGTATGCGCACATGGACGGCAGGAGATCAGAAGATTCCTGTGTTCGGATATGTGCTGACCAATCTTCGTGCCGCACCGCCCGTACCTACACTTACAGGCGTATCCGTAACAGACAATCAAAGTGCAAAAATCACCTGGAAGGCACCGACTGCAGACAGCAGACGCCCCTATACAGGGTATCATATCTGGATGCGTATGGATGACGGCGATTTTGTGCGTGTGACTGATGCTCCTCTGTCAGACACGACCTTTGAATATACATACGATACTCTGGAAGAGGATACCACCTACACCTTTGCGGTTTCCTCTGTCGACAATAACGGAACGGTATCGGCATTATCCAATACCAAAACCTTCTCAACCTTTACGGGATCGGACGGCAGAGAAATAGAATTACGCAGTGACGGCAGCAGTATCCAGTGGAGATATGAGGGTGAAAGTGATGACGCTTACCGTGTTCTTGTATCACTTTCCGAGTTAAAGGGAAATGACGGCGCAGATGGAAAGCAAATTGAACTGAATGTATATAATGGATTCATACAGTGGAAGTACAGCGATGATTCTGTCTGGAATAATTTGATTGCCTTGTCGGAGCTGACGGGCGATAAAGGTGACAAAGGCGACAAGGGTGACAAGGGAGAAACAGGTGCGCCCGGTCAGGACGGAAAAGACGGTGCAACGCCTAAGCTAAAAATAGGTGATGATAACTTCTGGTATATCTCCTATGACGACGGACAGACATGGGTATCCCTCGGTGTGAAAGCCACCGGAGAAAAGGGTGATACCGGTGAAACCGGACAACAGGGCGAAAAGGGTGACAAAGGCGATCCCGGCGCTGACGGACAGGATGGTGCCGACGGAAAAGACGGCGTTGACGGTAAGGACGTAGATAAGGGCGGCAAAGGCGTTAAGGGCGACACCGGCAAGGACGGCAAAGACGGTAAGGACGGCATCGGAATAGCCAAAGCGGAGATCAACGCAGACGGCGAGCTTGTTATCACCTATACCGACGGCAAGGTAGTCAATCTTGGTAAAGTTGTCGGTGCGGACGGCAAGGACGGTCTTACCCCATTTATCGGTGAAAACGGCAACTGGTGGATTGGTGAGAAAGACACCGGTGTGAAAGCGGTGGCAGATGTAGCCGTTCCCGCAGGCTTCGGAAACATATCCGAAGGAAACATATCCGAACCCGCATCTTCACCTGCTTTGGTTGCAATAGGCTCTGTTGCAGGAGTTGCGCTGCTTGGCAACCTCGGCTTAATCTTATACATTGTACTGAAAAAGAAAAAAGTATAGTTTGAGATTGCAAAACGGAGGTAACAGAATATGAAAAAACGAATACTTAGTATCTTGCTGACTTTATGCATGACGCTCTGTCTTACGCCGATAAGCGTGTTTGCCGAGGAGGTTGGGGCAGGGGGCTCTGCTGCGATACAGCTTGGTGCAGATGCAATAAGTGTGTTAAGTAAAAATGTAAACACAGCGACCGCACCGACTGTGTATTTTGGGCAAAACCAAGAAAATAAGCCTGCCGCATGGCGAGTTATCGGCTATGACGGAAGCGGTGTTACAAGCGCACAAGGGGATATTACCCTGCTTGCGGCAGGCGCTATGGGAGTTATACCATTTGCCGATATCATATTATACAACGATTACGCACCGAGTAATTTGAAAACCGCGATAGACGCGCTTGCGGAAAAGCTGACGACAGAAGAAAATGCTGCCGTAAAGAAACGGGCGCTTACAAGTGGAAGTTACAACGGAGAAAATACCGACTGTGTAGCGGGAGGGCAGGTGGATAACGCTGTATTCTGGCCACTTTCCGCAAAAGAGGCTATTGTTGTAAACAACGATCTGCGTGCCTTGAATCCTGCACATCCGAATTGGGTGACAACCGCTTGGTGGCTGCGCTCCCCCGGCTCCAATAAATATAATGTCGCCGTCGTGCGTAGTGATGGTTCTGTCGAATACTCTGGGTACACTATGCTCATTTTCAATAATCATCGGACTGTTCGTCCCGCTTTTAACTTAAATCTGAACTCTGTCCTTTTTGCATCTGCCGCTGTGGGCGGAAAGCCTGACGGAGGGCTGACCGAAGTTTCCAAATACAGCGGAAACGAATGGAAACTGACGCTTTTAGATAGTAGACGCAATTTTGCCGTAACGGAAAAAACTGTCAGCGCCGCCCCCGACGATACCGTTACGCTGAATTACAAAGGGGCGACCACAGGGAAAAATGAATATATCTCTGTCATCCTGGCGGATAACAATGGCGCACAGTATTACGGCAGAGTAGCACAGCCTACTGCCGAAAGCGGAACGGTTGAAATCAAAATCCCGTCTGACATTGCACCGGGCGACTATACCATGAAGGTCTTCAGCGAGCAGTATAACGGTGACTGCAAGACCGACCTTGCAAGTGCTTTTGCGGATGTCACGCTGACGGTGGAAAGTCAGCCTGACGAGCAGTTTACCCTCACCCCCGGTGGCAGATACTATTTTGACCTTTCGGCGATGAACATCCCCGGAACGGTAAACAGCAATCTGCCGGACAGCACACTTCATTATGTGCCTTTTACCTATGCAGGCACGGTCAACGCTTATAAGCTCACATCGGAAATGGCAACCACCGAGGAGTATGCTCAGAAGAATAAATATCCCCACAGCCTATTCATTGCGGACTATGTCGTAACGCATACGGTAAGCTGGGATGACTTAAATACGAAAAGTCTGATTTTCGGCAAAGATTATGCCAGCGGCGGCGTGGACTATACCCTGCGCGCACCGTCTTGTGGAAGTGGGTTTACCGGTTCAGACGATTCAGAGCGCGGTACGCCCCAAAGCAATGAGTGGGACGCGGTGCTGGACAAGAACAGCGGCTATGTCAAAAACTGGAACGACATATATTCGTGGGGGCAGGACACAACAAGATACGACTCGTCGCACCGTGCGGTTCGCGGGTGCGATTCGGCCCGCCGCTGGAACAACGGCAGTGCTTCGTACTCCTTTCCGTACGTCGGTTTCCGCCCCGTCCTTGAAGTCCTGAACCCTGACACACTGGATTCTGACGGACTGAAGGTCGTTACCCTTGACCTTGGCGGCGGCACGCTGGGTAATAGCTCCGAGGATATTCAAATCATCGTGAAAACCGGCAGCGAGTTTACCGCGCCTGCGTCCGACGGTCTGACCCGCCCGGACGGAAATACAGGCAGCTACTTTATGTGGCTTGGCAGCGACGGTAAGCTCTACGCGCCCGGTGCCATTGTTCCGGCGGACGTTACCAAGCTCACGGCGCAGTTTGCTTTATCAGAACAGTTTTCCCTCACCCCCGGCGGCACCTATTACTTTGACCTCTCGGCAATGGGTATTCCCGGCACGGTGAACGATGCTCTGCCGGATAATACCCTGCACTATGTGCCTTTTACCTACGCAGGGACGGTGGACGCCTACAAGCTCATGTCGGAGATGGCAACCACCGAGGAATATGCACAGCAGAAAAAATATCCCCACAGCCTGTTTGTGGCGGACTATGTCGTAACGCATACGGTAAGCTGGAATGACTTAGATACTGCGAGTCTGATTTTCGGCAAGGACTATGTCGCCGGCAGCGTGGACTATACGCTGCGTGCGCCGTCCGTGGGAAGTAGTTATACAGGCTCAGGTGATTCAGAACGCGGCACGCCCAAAAGCAACGAATGGGATAAGATACTGGATAAGGACGACGGATATATCAAAAACTGGGGGAAGATGCTTTCGTGTGGACAAGATACTACTATAAGAATTTCGGCGTCGTTCCGTGCGGTTCGCGGGTGGAAGCGTTCGGCCCGTTTCTGGACCAGCTACAATACCTCTTACCAGACCTTCGGCTTCCGCCCCGTCCTTGAAGTCCCGAACCCCGGCACGCTGGGCGCTGACGGGCTGAAAGCCGTTACCCTCAACCTTGGCGGCGGCAAGCTGGGCGGCAGCTCCGATGCTATTCACATCATCGTGAAAAACGGCAGCGCATTTACCGCCCCTGCGTCCGACGGCATGACCCGCCCGGCCGGAGATACAGGCAGTTACTTTATGTGGCTTGACAGCAATGGCAATTCCTACGCCCCCGGCGACAGCGTTCCTGCTGATGTGACGGAACTGACGGTGCAGTGGACAGCCCCGACCTATACCGTAACCCTGCACGCAAACGGCGGCACGATCAACAACGGCAATGTCACCGAATACACCTACGGCGTGGGTGCAACACTCCCGACAGATGTGACGCGCACCGGGTACACCTTCAAGGGCTGGTATTACAACGAAAATCTGACCGGCTCTCCTGTTACGGCAATCGGCGACACCGAAACGGGCAACAAGGAATATTGGGCGAAGTGGGAAATCAATCAATATACCGTCACAGTCAAGCCCGAAAACGGCGAAGCGGATATTACCATAACGCAGGATTACGGCACACCAATTACCGCTCCTGCCGACCCGACAAGAGAAGGATATACCTTTATCGGCTGGGACAGGGAAATTCCCACGACCATGCCCGCCGAGGATATGACTGTCACGGCACAGTGGGAAATCAATCGGTACACAATAACCTTTGATACCAACGGCGGAAGTGAGATTGCACCCATTACTCAGGACTACGGTACGGAAATTACCGCCCCTGACAACCCAACAAGAAAAGGTTATACCTTTAAGGGCTGGGATAAGGAAATCCCCGAAACCATGCCTGCGGAGAATATTACTGTCACGGCACAGTGGGAAATCAATCGGTACACAATCACCTTTGACACCGCAGGCGGCAGCGAGATTGCTCCGATTACGCAGGACTACGGCACGAATATTACCGCTCCCGCCAACCCGACAAGAAAAGGTTATACCTTTAAGGGATGGGATAAGGAAATCCCCGAAACCATGCCGGCGGAGAATATAACGGTTAAAGCACAATGGGAAATCAATCAGTATACAATAGCCTTTGATACCAACGGCGGAAGTGAGATTGCAACCATTACACAGGATTACGGTACAGAAATTACCGCCCCTGACAATCCGACAAGAGAGGGCTACACCTTTATCGGCTGGGATAGGGATATTCCCGTGACCATGCCTGCCGAGAATATAACGCTTAAAGCACGGTGGAAAGACAGCGAAAAGCCCACGGGCGAAATTAAAATCAGCGAGAACAGTTGGAAAGCGTTTCTCAACAACATCACCTTCGGTCTGTTCTTTAAGGACACGCAAACGGTGACGATCACCGCAGCCGACAACAGCGGTGAAACGGTAACGGTTGAATATCTGCTGTCAGATAAGGAATTGACAAAAGCGGAGCTTGACGGCATGACCTTCACAGCGTACACCGCACCGTTTGGCATTGACCCCGATAACGAATACATTATCTATGTCAGACTGACCGATAATGCAGGCAATACGGACTACATCTGCTCGGACGGCATTGTGCTTGACGGCACAAGCCCGGTTATCACCGGCATTGAGGACGGCAAGACCTACTGCGAGGCGCAGATGGTCACGATCACCGAGAAATATGTGGATACCGTTACCGTAAACGGCACGGCGGTCACGCTTGACGAAAACAACAGCTTTACCCTCGCTCCCGCAGACGGCGAGCAGAAAATCGTTGTCACCGACAAGGCGGGCAACACCGCCGAAATGACCGTAACGGTCAACGACGGGCATACCTTCGGCGAATGGACATCAAACGGCGACGGCACACACACCCGCCAATGCACGGCAGACGGCTGTACGGAAGGCATCGAAACGGGTAATTGCGTCGATGAGGATAAAAACCACATATGCGACATTTGCGGAAATATAATCTCCAACCATGAGGATGCGAATCAGGATCACGTCTGTGACCTCTGTGGCAAAGTGATTTCCAACCATGAGGATGCGGATAAGGATCACGTCTGCGATCACTGTGGCAAAGTGATTTCCAACCACGAAGATGCAAACAAAGACCACGTCTGCGACTATTGCGAAAAGGTAATCTCCAACCACGAGGACGCGGACAAAGATCACATCTGTGACCTCTGCGGAAAGACAATCTCCAACCATGATGATGCGGACAACAACCATATCTGCGACTATTGCGGAAAGACAATCTCCAACCACGAGGACGCAGACAAAGATCACATCTGCGATCACTGTGGCAAAGTGATTTCCAACCACGAAGATGCAAGCAAAGACCACGTCTGCGAACTCTGCGGAAAGACAATCTCCAACCATGAGGATGCAAACAAAGACCACGTCTGCGACTATTGCGGAAAGGTATTCTCCAACCATAAGGACGCAGATAAGGATCATGTCTGCGATTACTGTGGAAAGGTGATCACAAACCACATCGGTGGTAAGGAAACCTGCAGGGATAAGGCAGTATGCGAAGTCTGCGGCAAATCCTACGGTAAGCTTGACCCGAAGAACCACACTGACTTAAAGCATTTCCCGGCCAAGGCGGCGAGCGAGGATGCCGATGGCAATATCGAGTATTGGTACTGTAGCGGATGTAATAAGTATTACAGTGACAAGGACGGCACTAAGGAAATCGCCAAGGCCGACACCGTAACGGCTAAGTTGCCGAAGTCTCCCCCGACCGGCGATACAAGCAACCTCATGCTGTGGATCGCACTGCTGTTTGTCAGCGGCGGTGTTCTGACAGGTGTAACGGTATTTGATAAGAGGAAAAGGCATTCCGTCAAATAATCAGAGATAAGTAACAATTAACGATCCATCACGGAAACATCGCAAATACGGCACAGAGGGCATAAAAACCGCTGTGCCGTATTTCTTTCAGGGCGACTGTTTTTGAAAAACTTGGCGAGTATCTTAAAAATCTCTTTTTATACAGACGGCTGCAAGGCAGTCAGAAATTTTACATTTTTTAGATGGTATAATTACATTGTATATTTTAAATTAAATTATGATATGAGGCGATTATATGTCAAATGCAATTCCTACAGAACTTTCGGTAAACGGTA
>OIDZ01000395.1_pt1 | contig 13335 bp, 10 predicted proteins | sample 1581681 | NCBI WGS metagenome assembly OIDZ01 (sample SAMEA3882512, study PRJEB24775) | human gut metagenome | biome: human-associated habitat; feature: intestine environment; material: feces | place: Netherlands | collected 2009/2010
CTTTCTGTGGCTACTATCAATGTTCGTATAGCAAGTGTTGATATGGGAGAGAATTAAATAGTTCTTTTTAAATGAGCACAAATGTAGTATAATTAAGGATGTCGTACAGACATCCTTAATTTATATAAAATACTATTCACGAGAGGAATTTAAATGACAAGAAGCAAGATAAGAGAAAACGTTTTTAAGATGCTTTTCAGGGTTGAGTTTCATGATAAGTCTGAGCTTGCAGAGCAGATGGAGCTTTTAAATGATGAGCTTACAAATCCTACAGACGAGGAAAAGCAGTATATTGATGAAAAGTGCAGTGCGATTATTGAGCACATGGCTGAGCTTGATGCACTCATCGATGAGAAGTCTACAGGCTGGAAGACCAATCGTATGGCAAAGGTTGATCTGGCAATTATCAGATTGGCCGTTTATGAGATAAAGTTTGAGGATGATATTCCTACAAAGGTTTCAATAAATGAGGCTGTTGAGCTTGCAAAGAAGTATGGTGCAGATGAGTCAGGTGCATTTGTAAACGGAGTGCTTGCAAAGTTTGCATAGCTTAAGAGGAACAGCGATATAGAGCATTGAACATGGCAAATAGAAATATATATTCGGTAGCGCAAGTAAATAGCTATATTAAAAATATGTTCGCTCAGGATTTTATGCTCAGACAGGTGAGTATAAAGGGAGAGGTGAGCAACTGCAAGTATCACACGAGCGGTCATATTTATTTCACAATAAAGGACGCGGGAGCAGCCATGAACGCTATTATGTTTGCGGGCAGCAGGGCGGCAGGACTTTCCTTCCACATGAAGGAGGGGGACCAGGTTATTGTGACAGGTTCCGTTGAGGTGTATGAGAAGACCGGTGCATATCAGCTTTATGCCAAAAAGATAGAGCTTGACGGAGAGGGCAATCTGTATCTCAAATTCGAGCAGCTAAAGCATGAGCTTGAGGAGATGGGCATGTTTGCCGCAGAGTACAAGCAGCCTATTCCGCAGTATGCCGGTCGTATTGGCGTGGTTACAGCACCGACAGGCGCGGCCGTGCAGGATATAAGGAATGTATCATCGCGCAGGAATCCATATGTACAGGTCATACTTTATCCGGCACTTGTGCAGGGAGAGGGTGCGGCTAATAGCATAGTGAAGGGCATACAGACATTGGATGCGATGAATCTTGATGTGATAATAGTCGGCAGAGGCGGAGGCTCCATAGAGGATTTATGGGCCTTTAATGAGGAGATTGTGGCGAGAGCCATATTTGACTGCCGCACGCCAATCATCTCGGCAGTAGGTCATGAGACAGACTGGACGATAGCGGATTTTGTGTCAGACAGGAGAGCACCCACACCTTCAGCGGCTGCAGAGCTTGCAGTCAGTGACTACAGACAGACGTTAGAGCGCCTTGACAATCTGCGTCGCAGGATGGACAGAAATCTGACAGGCCGGATTGATTTTTTCAGGGAAAAGCTGTCACATATTAAAACAAGACTTAATTTCCTTAGTCCACAGAATAAACTAAATGAGAATAAAAGGCGTCTGGCAGATATCGAGGATGCACTTGAAAGGATTATGAAGCAGAGGCTTTCGGATTGCAGACAGCGTCTGGCACTGCTTTCAGGTACACTGGATGCATATTCACCGGCCAAAAAGCTGGCACAGGGCTATGCGTATGTCGAGGTGGAAAAGAAGGGGGCACTGCACAGTGTATCCGATATCAATGCAGGCGATGACATAAATATATATCTGATAGACGGTCATGCAAGGGCCGTAGTTTCGGAGGTTATTAACGATGAACAAAGAAAATGAAAAAACACTGACACTCGAGGAGTGCTTTGCACACTTAGAGCAGATAGTGGCGAGGATGGAGAATGCGGATGTATCCCTGGATGAGGCCTTTGAGCTCTACAAGAAGGGGCTTGATGAGGTAAAGAGTGCCAATGATATGGTACAGGGCATGGAAAAGGCCATGCTTGTGCTAAACAGCGACGGACAACTGGAGGAATTCTGATGAGCTTAAATGGAAATTTAAATAAGTCACAATTCATGGAAGAGCTGCAGCAAAAGTTAGAGCATATAAATAATGTGCTTGAGAAGTTTCTTCCCGCTGAGGAGGGACAGCAGAGGATTATTTTTGAGGCCATGAACTATAGTGTGAGAGCCGGTGGAAAGAGGCTTCGTCCTATGCTCATGGAAGAGACATACCATATGTTTGGCGGAAGTAGTGCAGTGATTGAGCCATTTATGGCAGCAATCGAGATGATACACACATATTCGCTTATTCACGATGATCTGCCTTGTATGGATAATGACGATATGCGCAGAGGCAAACCGTCAAATCATAAGGTGTACGGTGAAGATATTGCTTTGCTTGCGGGAGATGCATTGCAGTCGCTCGCTTTTGAAATTATGACAAGCGACAAGGCAATCAGCCAAAGCTCGGCTGCTGCGTGTTGTAAAGCTGTAAATACCCTTGCGGCTTATTGCGGTGCAAGAGGTATGGTAGGCGGTCAGGTTATTGACCTTATTAATGAAAATAAGTCAGCACCGATTGAAGTGTTGAGAGAAATGGATTATAAAAAAACAGCTTGTCTTATAAAGGCGGCTTGTGAGCTTGGATGTATTTCTGCGAATGCTGATGATAAACTTATAAAATCAGCATCTGAATACGGCGAGTGTATAGGTATTGCTTTCCAGATCCAGGACGATATTCTTGATGTTACTTCCACTGACGAAGAACTCGGAAAACCTGTAGGCAGTGACAACGAAAACGCTAAGTCAACATATGTGTCGCTTCTCGGTATAGAAAAGTGCAGAGAACTTGTTGCTGAACTTACAGATAAGGCAAAAACGGCCCTTAATGCTTTTGACGGTGATACAACGGCTTTGTGCGATTTTGCGGATTACCTTGCAAGCCGTAAAAAATAATTTATAGTGAAAATGAAAAAGGATAAGGAGGGAGAAAATGGGTGACTATGAGTTACTGTCAAAAATAAAATCGCCTGCCGATGTAAAAAGACTTGATGAAAAAGATTTGGCGAAATTATGCAGTGAAATACGAGAAAAATTGATTGAAACCGTATCGCTCAACGGCGGTCACCTTTCTCCGAATTTAGGCGTTGTGGAACTTACCGTGGCACTCCACAGAACTTTTAATTTGCCCAAAGACAGCATTGTATGGGATGTGGGACATCAGAGTTATACTCATAAATTGCTTACGGGAAGATTTGATGATTTTTATACATTGCGCCAAAAAGGCGGCATTTCGGGTTTTCCTAAACGCAGTGAAAGCAAGTATGATGATTTTAATACAGGCCACAGCAGTACATCTATTTCTGCGGCATACGGTATTGCAAGAGCAAAGATGTTAAGCGGAGATCAGAGCCATACGGTTGCCGTAATCGGTGACGGCTCATTTACGGGCGGACTTGCTTTTGAGGCAATGAACAATGCCGGACGATTCAAAAAGAATTTTATTGTTATTCTTAATGACAATAAAATGTCAATTTCTAAAAATGTCGGTGCTTTTCCGAGATATCTTACCACAGTAAGAATACAGCCGTGGTATATAAGAGTAAAGAAAAATACGGAAAAAGTGCTTTCTAAAATTCCTCTGTTCGGCAGACCGATAAGCGCATTTTTAAGAAGAAGTAAGTCAAAAATTAAAAATCTTGTGTACAAAAACACTTTGTTTGATTGCTTTGGCTTTACATATATCGGTCCTATTGACGGTCACGATATACCGGAACTCGAAAATGCACTTTCAGCCGCAAAGAAAATCAATTCACCCGTACTTTTGCATGTTGTTACTAAGAAAGGCAAGGGATATTTACCTGCTGAAGAAAATCCGGGCACTTTCCACGGAATCGGCAAATTCGATATTGATTCGGGCGAACCTATATCTTCTCATAAAGGTTTTTCTGCTGAATTTGGTAACACACTTTGTGAACTTGCGGAAAAAGATAAAAAAATCTGTGCTATTACCGCCGCAATGGCAAAGGGAACAGGACTTGAGAAATTTTCTATCTATCATAAAGAGAGATTTTTTGATGTCGGAATTGCGGAAGAACACGCCGTGACTTTTGCGTGCGGACTTGCCTCAAAGGGTATGCGTCCTGTATTTGCGGTTTATTCGACATTTTTACAGAGGTCATATGACCAGATTATACACGATGCGGCAATGAGTGGACTGCACATTGTTCTTGCTATTGACAGAGCGGGAATTGTCGGTGATGACGGCGAAACACATCAGGGCGTATTTGATGTATCTATGCTTAATTCAATTCCGAATGTCACAATTTTTTCTCCGACATATTTTGACGGACTGAAATGTGCGCTTAATTCCGCAATTTATGTTTGCAACAATGTTGCCGCTGTAAGATACCCTCGTGGCGGTGAACTTTATAAGCCCGATGATTTTGGCGAAGAAAGCATTACTTATGATGTTTACGGCAACAAAGATTGCGGCAAGCTGATTATCACTTACGGCAGATTATTCTCTTATGCCTGCAAAGCAAAAGAAATGCTTGCGGAAAAAGGCATAGAAGTTTGTATTTTAAAACTTTGTAAAATCAAACCGATTGACCCGTCGGCATTTGATTTTGCAACCGAATTTAATACGGTGTGGTTTTTTGAAGAGGGAATAAAAACAGGCAGTGTTGCCAGAAATTTCGGTGATGCTTTGCTTGCAAGACAGTTTAACGGCTGTTATCATATAAAAACCATTGGCGATAAATTTGTAAAACAGATGTCGGTATCCGAGGCTTTGCATATGCTCAAACTCGATGCAGAGGGTATGGCTGATGTAGTCTTGGAAGACCTTGACAGGATTGGAAACAGATAATGAAAAAAAGACTTGATATACTCGTATATGAAAACGGATTTACTGACAGCCGTGAAAAGGCAAAAGCTGTAATTATGGCAGGTCAGGTATATGTGGATAACCAGAAAGCCGACAAATGCGGTCAGAGCTATGACGAAAACTGCAAAATTGAAGTGCGTGGTTCAACTCAAAAATATGTAAGCCGTGGCGGACTGAAACTTGAAAAAGCTATAAATAATTTTGATTTTGACTTAAACGGAAAAATCACTATGGATATAGGTGCTTCGACAGGCGGATTTACCGACTGTATGCTGCAAAACGGCGCAAAGAAAGTTTATTCCATTGATGTAGGTTACGGTCAGCTTGCGTGGAAACTCAGAAACGATGAAAGGGTTGTAAACCTTGAACGCACAAATATGAGAAAGGTTACAAGGGAGCAAGTGCCTGATGAAATTGACTTTTTCTCGGTTGATGTATCTTTCATTTCGCTTAAATTGATTTTGCCCGTGGCAAGACAGCTTATGGCTGAGAACGCTCAGGCTGTTTGCCTTATAAAACCGCAGTTTGAGGCAGGCAGAGAAAAGGTAGGAAAAAAAGGCGTGGTAAGAGATCCTGCCGTACACATTGAGGTTGTGCAGAATATTTTTAATTTCTGCCTTGAAAACGGCTTTGATGTTTTAAATCTTGATTATTCACCGATCAAAGGTCCGGAGGGCAATATAGAGTATCTCATTCACTTGAGAAAGAGTGATGACCCTAAGTCATATACAGAGATTACTCCTGAAGAACTTGTCAAAAATTCTCATAGTCAGCTTGATAAATAAGCAATAAGATATTATTGCCTGTACAAGAAAGGAAGGGCAGTTATGAAAATAGCTGTAGTGGTTAATCTCAGCAAGGAAAAAGCAATTTCCTGTGCAAAAGAGATAGCAATACTTTTTCTTGGAGAAAACGCTGATGTAGTTATGCTCAGCGAATGTAAACCTTTTTATAAAGGAATAAATATAAGTTATGTCGATACCATTGACGAGCTTTTCGGCTGTTGCGATGCGGCGGTTACGGCGGGCGGTGACGGTACTATTATTCATGCCGCAAAATATGCTGCGGTAAATAATGTTCCGCTTATAGGCGTAAATGTAGGCAGGCTCGGCTTTGCCGCAGACCTTGAACCCGATGATATCGGCAGATTAAAAAAACTTGTAAATAAAGAATATACAACAGAAAAAAGAATACTTCTTGATGTCGAGGTAAACAAAGACGGTGAAACAAAGCATTATCTTGCGGTAAATGACGCTGTAATTGCAAGAGGTCAGTTTTCAAAAATAATTGATATTAATTTGTATCTGGATGATGAATGGATTGCAAAATACAGAGCCGACGGTTTGCTTTTTGCTACCCCTACAGGTTCAACGGCTTATTCTCTTTCGGCAGGCGGTCCTATAGTTGCACCGCAGACGGACTGCATTATTGCCACTCCTGTCTGTCCTCATTCATTACATTCACGCTCGGTCTTGTTTGACGGCAGTGCAAGTCTTGCGGTTACGGTTCAAATTCCTGCCGATTGCTGCTGCTTACTTACTGTTGACGGCGAAAAAAATGTTGATATTCTTTCGGAAGATACAGTCAAAATCAAAAAATCAGAGCTTTGTCTTGAGCTTATTTCGTTGAGAAAGCGTAATTTCTTTAAGCTGCTTAACGAAAAGCTGAAAGAGAGGGAAATGTAATGAAATCAGGACGACACGCAAGAATACTTGAGCTTATTTCAGAACAGTCTATAGAAACTCAAGACGATCTTCTTAATTGCCTTAAGCGTGACGGTTACAAGGCTACGCAGGCGACAATTTCAAGAGATATAAAAGACCTTCGCCTTGTAAAGGCACTTGATTCAGACGGAAAATACCGTTATATGTCACCCGCAAAAAATCAAAATGAAAAAAAATCAAGTCTTAAGTCAATGTTTTCCACAGCCGTAAATTCTATAGACGCGGCTCAAAACATTGTTGTTATAAGAACTATGGTAGGTATGGCACAGGCGGTTTGTACTTCGCTTGATTCACTTGACCACTCGGAAATTGTAGGAACTATTGCAGGCGACGATACTATTTTTGTTGCTTGCCGTACCGTAAATGATGCAGTTAATCTTACCGAGGAGCTTAAAAAGCTGCTCTGAACAGGGATGATGTTATATGCTTACAACTTTATATATAGAAAATATAGCGGTTATCGAAAAAACTTCAATTGACTTTTCGCAGGGACTTAATGTACTTACAGGTGAAACCGGTGCAGGTAAAAGTATTATTATAGATTCAATCAACGCTATTATGGGACAGCGTACTTCAAAAGAACTTGTGCGTACCGGTGCAAAAACAGCGCTTGTAACCGCACAGTTTGATGATGTAAACGATACCGTAAAAGCAAAGCTTGCGGAACTTGGATACAACAATGAAGATGACGATACTTTAATATTGCAGCGTACGATTTCCGCAACGGGAAAAAGCAGTTGTAAAATCAACGCAAGACCTGCGAGTGTTACTGTATTAAAAGAGGTTGCGAAAAATCTTATTAATATTCACGGTCAGCACGAAAGTTACGAACTTTTTTCGCCTGATACACATATAGATTATATCGACAGCTTTGGCGAATTAAAAAAGGAGCTTGAAGATTACCGAGAAAAATATAAAAAGTATAAGGCACTGAAAAAGCAGCTTAACGAGGCTAATTCAGATGAGTCTGCAAGATTGCACGAAATTGATTTGCTTACATATCAGACGACAGAGCTTTTCAATGCCGATGTTCAGCCCGATGAGATAGAACAGCTTGAAAACGAACGCATTATTCTGATGAATTCCGAAAAGATTTTTACTCTGCTTAATGATTCGAGAGAACTTCTTGACGGAGATGAAAGAACCACAGGCGGTATTGAGGCTGTTGAAAGTGCGATGAATTATATTCAGAGAGCGGCGTCACTCAATGCGGATTATGAAAGTATTTCCGAGAGCATCACGGATGTTTATTATAATCTGAGAGATTGTATAGAGTCGATTTCCGATGCCGCCGATTCGGTTGAAAGCGATCCGCAAAGGCTTGAAGAAATTGATGAAAGACTTGATTTGTTAAATCGTCTTACAAGAAAGTACGGCTGCGAATGTAATGAATTACCTGCACTTGCCGAAAAAATGCAAACAAGACTTGAAGAGCTTTTAAGCTATGATAAGAACAGAGATCAGCTTGAGGCTGACTATAAAGAATCCGAATACTATGCAAGGGTTTCCGCACAAAAATTAAGTTCAATACGAAAAAAGACGGCAAAAGTATTTTCTGAACGAGTGCGTGAAGAAATGAGCTTTTTAAATATGCCGAATGTTCAGATAGTAACTCAATTTGAAAATACAGACTTTTACGAAAAAGGAACAGACAAGGTAGAATTTCTTATTTCCGCAAACCCCGGCGAACCGCCAAGACCGGTTGCAAAGATTGCCTCGGGCGGTGAGCTTTCGAGAATGATGCTTGCAATAAAGACAGTGCTTGCAAGCACAGAAGATATAGATACTTTGATTTTTGATGAGGTCGATACAGGTATTTCGGGCTCAGCCGCTCAAAAGGTCGGATTAAAACTCAAAGAAGTTTCAAAAAGCAGTCAGGTGCTCTGCGTAACACATCAGGCACAGCTTGCGGCGCTTGCCGACGCTCATTATCTTATAAGCAAACAGGTCGAGGACGGCAGAACATTTACGCAGGTAAAGTTGCTTGACTTTGACGGCAGAAAGCATGAGCTTGCAAGAATAATAGGTGGCGTAAATATTACAGACGCAGCACTTGCACATGCCGAATCAATGCTTAAAGAGAGTGAAATTTTGTAAGCGGCAGTTAAAAGGTAATTAAGGAGAATGGCATTTTGAAGAATTGGATAGTATCCGAAATCAACAAGGATGAAGCAAAAAGAATACAAACAGAATACGGATTACCTCCAATACTTGCAATGTTGTTGCAGATCAGAGGCATTACAAAAAGAGAGAAAATCGAGGATTTTTTGCAGAACGACAGCGTTATTGCATCACCTTTTGAAATTAAAGATATGAAAAAAGGTGCTGACAGAATTTTATCTGCAATTGACAATGATGAGCTTATATGCGTTTACGGAGATTACGATGCGGACGGCGTCACTTCTACGGCACTTTTGTACTCTTATCTTGAAACGGTCGGTGCAAACGCTATGTACTATATTCCGTCAAGAGAAACAGAAGGTTACGGAATGAATAAAGGCGCAATCGATATTCTCGCTGAAAAGGGAGTAAAGTTGATTGTTACCGTCGATAACGGAATCGCCGCTGTGGAAGAAATTGATTACGCAAACTCTCTCGGTATTGACACTGTAATTACTGATCACCACCAACCGACGGGAAAAATACCCAATGCTGTTGCGGTAATCGATATGCATCAATCCGACTGCCCGAGTAAGTACAAAATGCTTTCGGGTGTCGGTGTAGCCTTTAAATTGGTTATGGCGCTTGAGGGCGAAAACTGCGATGTATCGTCCCTGCTTGACAATTACTCTGACCTGCTCTGTATAGGAACAGTCGGAGATATTGTGGAATTAAAAAGCGAAAACAGAGTGTTTGTCAAGCGTGGACTTGTTAATATTCAGGAAAGCGACAGAGCAGGTATTAATGCTCTTATTGAAACCGCAGGAATTGCCGGCAAAAAGATTACTTCGGGCAATGTATCGTTTACACTTGTTCCGAGAATAAATGCAGTCGGCAGGCTCGGCTTTTCGGGAAAATCGGTTTCACTGCTGCTGACCGATGATGAAAACGAGGCAATGAGTATTGCAAAACAGCTTAATGAAGATAACAACGAGCGTAAGGAAATCGGAAAAAATATATTAATGAAGATTGACGAAATGGTCAAAGCAAATCCTCATATTACAAATGACCGTGTGCTTGTTATCGACGGCGAGGGTTGGCATCAGGGTGTTATCGGAATCGTGGCGGCAAAGGTCAAAGAATTTTTCGGTAAGCCTACTGTGATTATTTCGCGTGACGGAGAAGAGGCAAAGGGCTCGGGCAGAAGTGTTGAGGGATTTTCCCTTTGTGATGCGGTTTTTGCCTGCTCGGATTTACTTACCCATTTCGGCGGTCACCCTATGGCGGCAGGACTTTCACTAAAAAGCAAAAATATTGAATTGTTCCGCCAAAGAATTAACGAATATGCCCTTAAGCAGGAAAATATGCCGTTTAATGCGTGTAATATTGACTGCAGGTTAAATCCTGCTTTAATAAGCGTTCAGCTTGTTGAACCGCTTGCGTATCTTGCTCCTTACGGTGCGGGTAATCCTACACCGCTTGTCGGGTTGTATAAAATGACTCTTTCACAGATTACTCCGCTGTCACAAAATAAGCATTTAAGGCTGCAGTTTAAACGCAATAATTCGACAGTATCGGTTATGAATTTCTTTACCACGCAACAGGAATTTCCTTATAAAGTAGGAGATGTACTTGACCTTGCGGTTACGCTCGATATAAACGAATTTAACGGTCAACGCAATGTTTCCATAATATTAAAGGAAATAAAACCGTCAGTGCTTGATACCAAAGACTTCTTGCAAAGTCAGAGAAACTACGAAGATTTTAAACTCGGTTTAAATCTTACAAATGCGCAAATAACCGATCTTTTGCCTACTCGTGAAGATTTTGCAATACTATATGTATTCTTAAGAAAATCGGGAGGCTATGCCTATCCTATCGAAACGCTTGTACATAAACTTGATTATAAATTGTCTATCGGAAAAATCAGGATTATTCTTGACGCAATGAGCGAACTGTCGCTTATTGAGGTGATTGAAGGAATAAACAGCGCACAAATCAGAGTTTCCGAAGTGTCGCAAAAGGTTGATCTTAATTCAGCCGATACGGTTATAAAATTAAGGGGGATGCAGTAATGAGTAAATATTCAGGAATAGCACATTATCAGGATTTCAACGAGCTTGTAAAGTTGCTTGGCCAGTCAAACAGTACATATGATATTGACAAAATTACAAAAGCATACAAGTTTGCCGAAAAGGCTCATGGCGACCAAAGAAGAGTGTCGGGCATTCCTTATATTCTGCACCCGACTTCCGTTGCCTGTATTCTTGCCGAACTCGGTATGGATACAGACGCAATCTGCGCCGCACTTCTTCACGATGTTGTTGAGGATACTCCTACAACGCTTGAGGAAGTTGAAAAACTCTTTGGTGCAGATGTTGCAAAGCTGATTGACGGCGTAACAAAAATTTCTAAAATTGCCTTTTCGTCAAGAGAGCAAAGACAGGCAGAAAACATCAGAAAAATGCTTATTGCAATGGCAAACGACATCAGAGTAATTATTATTAAACTTGCCGACCGTTTGCATAATATGCGTACAATAAGCTGTATGCCTGAGCAGAGCAGAAGAGATAAGGCTCACGAAAATATGCAGGTATATGCTCCTATTGCTCACCGCCTCGGTATCAAAACCATAAAAGACGAGCTTGAGGATTTGTCTTTGCAGTACCTTGACCCGATTGGTTACAAGGAGATTGAAGATGCTATCAGCCTTTCGGAAAACGACCGTGACAAGTTTATTGAATCTATAAAAAATCAAATTCTTGAAAAAACAAATAATATAATAAAAAATGTTTACATAAGCGGCAGAGTAAAGAGTGTTTACAGTATTTACCGCAAAACATTTATGCAGGGCAAAACGATTGACCAAATTTTTGATGTCTTTGCAGTGCGTGTAATTGTAGATACCGTATCAGATTGTTATAATGTACTCGGCGTAGTTCACGATATTTTTAAACCTATTCCGAACCGTTTTAAAGATTATATTTCTATGCCTAAGCCGAATATGTATCAGTCATTGCACACAACCGTACTTGACAAAAGAGCCATTCCTTTTGAAGTTCAGATAAGAACATGGGAAATGCACTACACCGCCGAATACGGTATCGCAGCGCACTGGAAGTATAAACTCGGTATGGGTGCGGGCGGAAAAGGCGAAAGTACCCGCCTTGCCGAAAACATCGAGAAAGTCAAAAATATGATTCTCGATCAGCTTGAAGCCGAAGATGTAACGGATATTGCAAAGAATATCAGAAATGACTTTGAAGAAAACGATGTTTATGTATTTACACCAAAGGGCGATGTAATGGTTATACCGAACGGTTCAACCCCTATTGACCTCGCCTATATTATTCATACACAGGTAGGACACCGAATGGTCGGCGCTAAAGTAAACGGAAAAATCGTGCCGATTGACTATAAATTAAAAACGGGTGAAATCTGCGAGATTATTACTCAAAAAGAAGAGCATCCTAATAAAGCATGGATAGATATTTGTAAGACTGCTTCTGCAAAGTCAAAAATTCGTCAGTGGTATAAGCACGAAAAGCGTGACGAAAACATTGCCGAAGGTAAGCAGATGCTTGAAAAAGAATTTAAGCGCAACGGCATTAATCTTTCCGATGAAGAGTTTGTTGAGTTTATTGAAAAAATGCTTATGAAAAAGCAGTATGTAACTCTCGACGATGTTTATGCCGCAATCGGTTACGGCGGTATTCAGCTTTGGAAAGTTATGCCGAGAATTAAGGAAGAATACCAGAAAACCTATGCCGCAGATATAGAAAAAATCGAAGTTCCGCAAGCTCCCCGTAAAAAGCCAAAGGCATCTTCGGGCGTTGTAATTGAGGGTACAGACGATGTTCTGGTTAAGTTCTCAAATTGTTGTAATCCTTTGCCGGGCGATGAGATTATAGGTTATATTACGAGAGGTTACGGAGTATCAATCCATAAGAGGGAATGTACAAATGTTCCTAAGAATCTTAATGACTGCGAAGAACCTGAAAGATGGGTAACCTGTTATTGGGAAGACAAGGCAGGAGAGGCATTCCGCAGTACATTGCAGATTATTGCTACCGACAGAACAGGACTTCTTGCAGATTTAACAATCAAACTTTCAAATATGCACATCTTTATTCATTCTCTTAATTCAAGAGAAGTCGGCGACGGCAAAGCTATGGTAACCGCTACTATTGATGTTACAGGTAAAAATCATCTTAAAGGTGTAATTTCAAAACTTTCTGACATCAGCGGAATTATTGAGATTAAGAGGTTATAATATGAAAGCAATATTACAAAGAGTTACTTTTGCGGAAGTAAAGGTTGACGGCAATACAGTCGGTAAGATTGACAACGGATTTTTAATTCTGCTCGGTGTTGCGGAGGGTGATACCGAAAAAGAGGCAGACGCACTTTCGTCAAAGATTGCAACTTTGCGGGTATTTACCGATGAAAACGATAAAATGAATCTGTCGCTTGCGGATATTGACGGTGAAGTGCTTGTTATTTCAAATTTTACGCTTTATGCAGATTGTTCGCATGGCAGACGACCAAATTTTATGAAAGCCGCCAAGCCCGATATTGCAGAGCCTTTATATGAATATTTTTGTAAAAAGATGCTCGACAACGGTGTTCGTAAGGCAGAAAAGGGAATATTCGGTGC
>OIDZ01000399.1_pt1 | contig 13284 bp, 10 predicted proteins | sample 1581681 | NCBI WGS metagenome assembly OIDZ01 (sample SAMEA3882512, study PRJEB24775) | human gut metagenome | biome: human-associated habitat; feature: intestine environment; material: feces | place: Netherlands | collected 2009/2010
CCCGTTCCTCTTCCGCTGACGATGCACTGAAGCTTGTTCCGCCAAAGATCTTAAGTCTTGAGCAGGCCATTGAGTTCATCGACCAGGATGAGCTTCTTGAGGTAACACCGACAAGCCTTCGTATCCGTAAACGTATTCTGGACTCCAGAGACAGAAAACGTGCCGCATTCCGCAAGAGCTGATCGAACCTGGCTATCATTTACTGTTGAGCAGAAACCTTTTACAGTAATTCGGCGCAAAGCCGCATAGTGAATGCGGATGCTTTTATCCGCCTGACCTATATTTATATAAACTGCCATATGGGAAGCATTTCCTGTATGGCAGTTTTTTTCTGCATTTCTGAAAAAAATCCCGATAATTTCCGCCTAATTATTCTGAAAATTTAAATAATTTCAAGTTTTTTTGTTTCTTATGTTATCACGCTTTACTTTGCTACAATATTTTTGTGAATTTTTTATCAAAATTACTCCATATTTTTGTGAATTATTCATCGAATTCTCTATTGACGTCTGAAATCAGTTAAATTATAATGTGCGCATGATCGTTTGACAAAAGTTTAACGTTAATGTTTTAACCACATGTTGCGTTTTATCTTTTGCCCGCCCTTCATATGTGTGCATGTTTTTTGTCAGTGCTGACAATTTTTTAACATGTCCTTTGTGCACAGTGCTGAATTTCAAAAATTTTTTTTAAGATTTTTCCAATAATTCAGCGTTCTGTAAAGTAAAATTTACAGTATTTTCCCCGAATTTTTTGTTCGTCATTTTGCACATAGCGACAAAATTCAGAATTTGCGTTTTTTTCAGAATTTTGGTACTATATCAGTATTGAAACTGAAAATTCAATCAGATTGAATCAACAACGAAACGCAGCGCGGGGACTTACAAAAACTCTGCAGCATCTGCCGGCGAAAAAAGGATAAGCCCGCAGGACCACAGACCATTATCATATGAAAACAGGAGGATTCCACATGGCAAAGAAAGAAACTATCCCTACCATCATCGACACTCCAGAAGCCCTGACCGCGAAAATGGCTGCAATGAAAGAGGCACAGAAGATCTTTGCTACCTACACACAGGAGCAGGTCGACAAGATCTTTAAGGCAGCTGCTACTGCTGCTGACAAGATGCGTATCCCACTTGCCAAAATGGCTGTTGAGGAAACAGGCATGGGTATCATGGAAGACAAGGTTATCAAGAACCATTACGCAGCAGAGTATGTTTACAATGCATATAAGAACACTCAGACATGTGGTGTTGTAGAAGAAGACAAGGCATACGGACTCAAGAAGATCCTGGAACCTGTAGGACTGATCGCTGCAGTTATCCCTACAACCAACCCGACCTCCACAGCAATCTATAAATCTCTTATTTCCCTGAAAACCCGTAATGCGATCATCATCAGCCCGCATCCGCGTGCTAAGAAATCCACTATTGAAGCTGCAAAAGTTGTTCTGGAAGCAGCTGTTGCCGCAGGTGCGCCGGAAGGAATCATCGGATGGATCGATATCCCAAGCCTTGACCTTACCAACATGGTAATGCAGAACGCAGATATCATCCTTGCCACCGGTGGTCCCGGAATGGTCAAAGCAGCTTACTCCTCCGGTAAACCGGCTGTTGGTGTAGGACCCGGAAATACACCTGCCATTATTGATGACAGCGCAGATATCCGTCTTGCAGTTAACTCCATCATCCACTCCAAGACCTTTGACAATGGTATGATCTGTGCTTCCGAGCAGTCCGTAACTGTTCTGGAGAGCATTTATAAAGAAGTGAAGGAAGAGTTCCTTTACAGAGGATGCTACTTTCTTAAAAAAGACGAGATCGAGAAGGTCAGAAAGACCATCCTTATCAACGGCGCACTGAATGCCAAGATCGTAGGACAGAAGGCTGCTACTATCGCTGAAATGGCAGGCGTTACTGTACCGGCTGAGACCAAGATCCTGATCGGTGAGGTTGAGTCCGTTGATATCAGCGAAGAATTCGCACATGAGAAGCTTTCCCCTGTACTTGCCATGTACAAGGCCAAAACTTTTGACGAAGCGATTGCCAAAGCTGAACAGCTTGTAGCTGACGGCGGTTATGGACATACCTCCGCTCTCTACATTGACACAAGAGAGAAGGAAAAGATGGAAAAACATGCAGCAGCTATGAAGACCTGCCGTATCCTCATCAATACTCCATCTTCTCAGGGCGGCATCGGCGACCTTTACAACTTCAAACTTGTTCCGTCCCTGACTCTGGGCTGCGGTTCCTGGGGTGGCAACTCCGTATCTGAGAACGTAGGTGTGAAACATCTTATCAACATCAAGACCGTTGCTGAAAGGAGAGAAAATATGCTCTGGATTAGAACACCGGAAAAAGTTTATTTCAAAAAAGGCTGCCTGCCGGTTGCTCTGGATGAACTTGGCACTGTTATGCACAAGAAACGCTGCTTTATCGTAACAGACTCTTTCCTTTATAAGAATGGATATACTAAAAAGATCGAAGATAAATTAGATCAGATGGGAATCGTACATACCTGCTTCTACGATGTAGAGCCAGATCCATCTCTCGCTTCTGCAAGAGCCGGTGCTGCTGCAATGAGAATGTTCGAGCCTGACTGCATTATCGCAATGGGTGGTGGTTCCGCAATGGATGCCGGCAAGATCATGTGGGTTCTCTATGAAAATCCGGACGCCAACTTTGATGATATGGCTATGGACTTTATGGATATCCGTAAGAGAATCTTCACATTCCCGCATATGGGTAAGAAAGCTTACTTTATAGCTGTTCCAACATCTTCCGGTACAGGTTCCGAGGTAACACCTTTTGCTATCATTACTGATAAGACTACAGGTATCAAATGGCCTCTGGCTGATTATGAATTAATGCCTGACATGGCTATTGTTGATACAGATAATATGATGAGCGCACCTAAGGGACTGACCTGTGCTTCCGGTATCGACGTTATGACTCATGCACTTGAAGCCTATGCTTCCATGATGGCATCTGATTATACAGATGGTCTTGCATTAAATGCAATCAAACTGGTATTTAACTATCTGCCACGTGCATACAAAGATGGTTCTGATGTAGAAGCAAGACAGCATATGGCAAATGCTTCCTGCATGGCTGGTATGGCTTTCGCAAATGCTTTCCTTGGCGTAAACCACTCTCTTGCTCATAAGCTGGGAGCTTTCCATCACCTTCCACATGGTATTGCAAATGCTCTGGTTCTGCTTCATGTTCTGCGCTATAATGCAGCCGAAGTTCCAGCTAAGATGGGTACCTTCCCACAGTATCAGTATCCGCACACACTTGCACGTTACGCTGAGATTGGCCGTTCTGTAGGTCTGACAGGCAAGAACGACAGCGAAGTATTTGAGAAGCTTCTCCAGAAACTGCAGGAACTGATGGATACTATTGAGATCAAACATACGATCAAAGAATACGGCGTAGACGAGAAGTACTTCCTCGAAACTCTTGACGAAATGACCGAACAGGCATTTAATGACCAGTGTACCGGTGCCAACCCGAGATATCCATTAATGTCTGAGCTGAAGGAAATCTATCTGAAAGCTTACTATGGTGAGGGAAATATTCCTGAATCCGGGAAAGCCAAAGAGAAAAAAGAAGAGAAATAAGATTTGCTGAAAATAAACCTTTTCCTTTAAAAATATAGTGTTTAAACCAATATAATAAGGGCTGTCAAAAAACGACAGCCCTTATTATATTATTTCTTACTGCGATATGCTTCTGCTTCCCAATGCGTGATAAAGTATGTAATATCATCTGTCATGTGAAGCGGGCCACCAAAGCTTTCTGCATATACTGCAAGCTTAATGGCATCTTTTACAAGAAGCTGTGCTTTTGCAGCTTTTCCCTTATCATCTTCCATGATAAAGGCGCCAACTCCCTGTACCAGGATCAGTCTTGGCTCTTTGTCATTCTCTGCCATAAATGCATCCAGCGCAGCTTTTGCCTGGTCAATATCCTCTACAAATAACGGATATGGTCCGCAATATACAATGTGATCCGGTGTAAACGGCTTCAGAAGCGGTGCAGCCGCTGCTTTATCTTTTACAAAATGATCAGCTTCTGCTGCAGGTACAACTTCTACTGCATGTCCCAGTAACCGGGAAAGCTTCTCTGCTGCCTGTTCTTTTTCAGATGTAACAGCATCACTGACATCAGCAGTTCTCTTTACCTGTTTCTCTAATTTACTGATCACGCCGTCAAATAATGCTCCAATTTCCTCTACAGTATTTGCTGCAACGAAAATTCCGTGATTCTGGAGCAGAAGAACCTGAACATCTTTTCCGTATTCTTCTTTATAAGCATTCATTTTCTCATAGCAGATACGTGCAAGCGTATATCCGGGTTTGCAGATATCGATCCAGAGTACATCTTTTCCAAGGAGCTGTTCGCTGAGTTCCTTTGCGCCTTTTCCGCAGGTCAGTCCATTGACAAGTGTAGGATGAACATGCAGTACATAAGTATAGGCAAATAAGTTATGAAGCAGTGCTTCTACACTTGGACGTTTTGTTTTGTCAGCATCTGTTACTGCAGCCATAACATCTGCAAGATACAGTGATTCACGTTTGACATCATCTTCAAGATAATCTGTCTTCATGATCTCATTCAAACGTGCTCTGCTCATTTCCACAAATTCCTCTGCCTTAATTGTGGCAAGCTGTGTACCGGAGCCTTTTACATACAATGTGGTGTCGTCTTTTACTGAAGTATTACCACCGCCTGCAAGAACATAAGCAGGGTTACTTCCATAAGTATTTGACATTTTTACTAAGGTTGAAAGATCCATAGTTAAAATTCCTCCCATATTTATAATAGTTTTGCTGTTCCCCATTCCATTGTACACGATATTCTGCTTTTTTCCAAGTGTTATAATAATCCCGCAAATAACCTCATAAACAGCTGTCCCAATCGCAGATATGCGCTGCGTCCGGTACTGTACTGTTCTGTGACTTCACGGCATTCATCCATTGTTGCTGCAAGATCATTTCGGATATCCAGAACTGCCTGGCAGTCTGCCATAAAGCAGCCGTTTTCAAAATGATGATACAGACTTCTGTAATCCAGATTTATGGTTCCGCAGGTTGCCATACAGTCATCTGCCACACTTATCTTTGCATGACAGAAACCAGGTGTCCATTCATAGATACGCACTCCATGCTTCACCAGTCCATGGTAAAAGGAACGTGTGATATTGTAGATCATCTTTTTATCCGGAATACCAGGTGTGATGATTCTCACGTCTACCCCGCGCTTGGCAGCCAGACACAGAGCATGGCTCATTTCATCTGTGATGATCAGGTACGGAGTCATAAACCAGCAATATTTTTCTGCTTTGTTCACCATACTGATATACACCTCTTCGCCTACCTGTTCATGGTCCATAGGACTGTCCGCATAAGGCTGGATAAAGCCTGTCTGCTTTGCCTGATAATCTGTCTGAACCAGAAATTCGGTAAAATCACTGTCATTTTTATCCTTATCACTGACAGCATTCCACATCTCCAGGAATGTTACTGTCAGGGAACGGACTGCCTCCCCCTCCAGACGGATACCTGTGTCCTTCCACTGTCCATAAGGATGTGTGAAATTAAAATATTCATTAGCAAGGTTGTAACCGCCGGTAAATCCTACTTTTCCATCAATTACTGTGATCTTGCGGTGATCCCGGTTATTCAGGAACACATTCAGACCCGGAGTAAAAGGGTTGAACACTCTGCAATGGATTCCCACATTTTCCATTTTCTTAATGAAGTCTGTATTGATAAACCCAATGGAACCCATGTCGTCATAAAATACTCTGACTTCTACGCCTGCCTTTACGCGGTCTTCCAGAACTCTCTGGATTTTATGCCAGGCCTGTGCATCCTCAATGGCATGATATTCCATAAAAATGAATTTCTCTGCCTTTGCCAGATCTGCCAGCTGAGCCTCCAACCCTTTGACTGCCTCATCATAATAAATAACATCTGTATTCTGATAGACCGGATAGGAGGCATTTTTCTGTATATAATCAGAAATATTGCCTGCCTTCGGGATTTTCCTGCCAAGCGTTTCCCTGCACTCACTGTCATTGGGAAGCAACGGCAGAAGTTCCCTGTCGATCTGGTCATAACGCTCCCGCATTTTACGGGTACCGCCATTGAGACCAATCAGTAAGTACAATCCCACTCCCAAGATAGGGAATACAAGGATCAAAATAACCCAGGGCATTTTCATAGATGAAGTCTGGTCTGACGCATACAGCTTAAGAACCAGTACACCTGCAAGAAGCCTTGTCATCAGATTGATAATCTCCGCATATTGATTCAGCTTTGTGATCATAGCAATGATAAAAGCTGCTTCCAGTAAAATACATACTGCGGAAAAGCATAATCGTTTTACACCATTTTTCGTTTTCGCCCTGCCTTCCAGGGTATCCTGTTTCATATTCTTTCTCTCTCCCTCTGTCATTGTACGTTAATATTCACTCTATTCCCAGAACACATATCAGACGGATAAAATCATCCGCTTTTTTACTTGCTTATAACCGCTCCGCAGTTTCAGTCAGGAAAGATTTTCTGCACATTTATTTGTGCCTATATACTCTGCTACTTTATCTGCCACTTTATTGCAGATTACCGTATAAGCTGCTCCCAGTACATTGGCACCTATACGAAGTGCTATTGCTGCCGGCATTCCGAAGATCCCTGCTGCAATAGACAACGCTCCAAATGTATTAAATGCAGTCTGCCACGGATATCCTGCTGAATATCCAACTCCGATTCCTCCGATCATTCCAATGTACGGATACATGGATTTAGGAAGTACCAGATACAGCACAATAAACAGCAGACAGCCCACAACATTAAACATTCCTCTGCTCACAGACCTTGGGATACAGTCCTCTGTAAAAGGCAGACATACGGACATACAGGCGATTCCTGCCCACATTGCTCTGGGAAGTCCCAGAAGATTCATAAACAGCATTGCGCTGGATACAATCAGTGTCAGTTTCACATACCATCTGCTTCTTGCTGACTTAAGATCAAATTCCCGGAACAAATCCAGGAAGGTTCTTCGATAGGCTCTGTTTCTCTGGTTCTTATAGAAGACGATCATACAGATCACCATTCCCACCAACAAGCCGATCACACGGAAGGTGTATTCCTTTCCTGTCACATCATAGCCCAGAAGCAGCAAATAGCCCAGAACAAAGGTAGAATGATTGTACATGATCACATTATGACAGCCCAGTATCATCAGCAGTAAAATACACACAGCATTCACTGCAAACGCGGCTAACGGAGGCACTATATTTGCCAGACGGGGTCCTGCCATAAGAATACCGAAGATCCCTGCAATGGAAAGCAGTCCATGTGTTGTCCTGATCCCGAAATCTGCCTGCCGTAGCACAAGCACTGCCAGCAGAACAGTAACACCAACTACACTGTTGCTGCTTCCTGTAAGCTTGCTGTACATGCTCACCACTGCTACGCAAAAAGCCATAACCAGATACACTTTAAAATTATAGATTAAAATGTGTCGTCTTTTCTCTTTTGGGTCTGTGGTGCTTCTGATCAGCTGCTTGGAGCCGGTCGAACTCAATTGTAATTCCTGATAAAATGTCATATCTCGTTACCTCTCTTTCGCGAAAATCTATAAAAATTTATGAATTACCTTTTTTAGTAACGAGCACTATACCGCAGTTCCCTCTGTTAGTCAAGACTTAATTATTTTTCCAGGTCTCTTCTGATTATTTCTTCCAGTCTGTCCAGATCCTCATTGTCAGGGTGAGATAACGCCCTGTCAAAATTCTGGATCAGTTCATCCAGGTTCGGCGCATGATCCGGCTTCTCTTTCATCTTTACGTATCTGTCCCTGACTGACTGGGGCATTTTCCCCTGACACATAAATTCTCCCATCACTGTATTACTCTCATCCACAGATTCCTTAACTTTCCCGAGAACCTGTTGGAAATAGGCTTCACTGCCTCCGAAACCTGCTGTTCCAAACAGAAAGATCTTCTTATTTTTCAGGCTCTTTAACAGTTCAAGTGTTACAGGATCTGCATTCCCTATATCTGTCCAGAATCCAATGTATAATATGTCGGAAGAGAGAGCCTTCGCTCCTTCTGTTCCAAAATAATCACAGTTTTCCTCAGGCAATACCTCCCTGATCTTCTCCGCAAGTTTTTTTGTATTTCCTGTTTTACTGCTATACAGAATTGAGTATCTTTGTGTTCCCATGCTGTCTTGCTCCTTTTTGGTTTTATGCACTCTTAGAGTCTTCCTTGTTTCTGCTTTTGTAAGAAGATTTTTTTTAATTCCGAAAATACATTTTTGTCTGCATTATTTATATTGCTTATTCCTTCCAACTGATACATAAGCACATTCGTTCTACCGTAACCGAATTCGGTAAAACATTTTAAAAATCTTCCTCTGATTCATTTACAGTTCTATCCCGGAACATTTTCAGCAGCTCTTCCAGACTTTCTCTCAGCTTCTCATTCTTATTATACTGAATCAGTACCACCGTAACAATGGCAGACAGGATCATGCATCTGCGGATCAGTTTTCGGATGCGGATACATTTCTTTACATCTTTTCTTCCCTTTTCATAGAGTTTTTCTGCCATCCTGTCAGCTCTGGCATCTTTGCAGGCAATATAATCATCAATCACCTGCTTATCCTCCTCACAGATATCCAGATTCTCATACTGACTCCTCAGTTCCTCGAGTTCTGCATTATTCTGTCTGATCACGGTATCTTTGCGGTTGATTCTCTCAGCTGCACTCCGGCTCATTCTCTCTGTTCGTTTACTCATGATAAAAACTCCTTTCATTTATTTTTTATTATTTCCTATTTTAAACTTTTCTCAGGCTTTTCTCAATAAAATATTGAAAACAAAAAGCACCTGCTTTAACAGATGCTTTTTCTCGCTGAATTTAACCGCCTGACTTTATAAGTACTGGCTGAACTCAACCTTCTCTTTATTCGGTCCCTCAATTGTAAAGAACTTTACTCCGTTTTCCCAGAAGGGAAGAAAATGAACAAGATCATTGGTCGGAATTCCAATATGCTGTTCTTTTAAATTCATTTTCATTTTCCTCCTGAAAGTCAGTTATAATATCCATCTGATGAAAATCATCCAACATATTTATGTATTGTTGCTCTTACAGCTCCAGGTCCTGCAATCATCTCACGGAACATATCCTCAACCTTCTCTCCCACACCGTCTTTGTAAAGGTCAGTGAAGAACAGACGCTCATTGGAAAGAATTGGTTTTAACTGATCTTTGAATGTTTCAGGTTTGCCTACAACAATATCCTTAAACTGTTCCTGCAGTTCCTCATTCATTGGATCTGGTGCAAGTTCAAATTTGTTTCCTTCATCATCTACACCAAGCATATATCTGAGCCATCCTGCAATTCCCAGCGGAATGGCTGTCAGTCTGGAAGCATCTCCGAATTTCTGTACATATGCTTTGATTGTTTCGCCGAAACGGATGCCAACCATCTGAGATACATCTACTGCCAGACGAAGGTTGGTGTCTCCCAGATATTCATTTGGAAAACGATCATTAAAAAGCTCATCAACAAATGCCTGGGGAGAAAGGATTCCAGGGTCAGCAACTACCGGAAGACCTTCATCATAAGCAATCATACGTGCCATTTTCATCATATCTTCATTTGTATTAAGCATATGCGCAAACAGATCATATCCAAGAACTACTCCCAGCGGACCTGTAGCAGAATGAACCGGATTCAGACATACTGTTACTTTCATACGTTCAGAAAGGTTAACTGTATTTCTGTCTGCCATATATACACCGAAACCTTTTTCCAGAGCCGGACGTCCGTTAGGGAAGCTGTCCTCTATTACCAGATACTGTGGTTTCTCAGCATTGACAAATGGTGCAATGTATGTCTTCTTACCTGTGATCACTGGCTGCATGTTCTCAACACCCAGATTCTCAAGGTCTGCTGCAATCTGCTCGCTTGGACGAGGTGTGATCTTATCGATCATTGTCCATGGAAAAGCAACTACTTTCTCATCGCTTACATAGTTTACAAATCCCTCATCAACAAATCCGGCTTTCTTCCACTCTTCTGTCATTGTCAGTACTGACTCACGAAGCTTTGCACCGTTCTGTGAGCAGTTATCCATGGAAACCAGTGCGATGGGATATTTTCCTGCTTTATATCTTTCATAAAGCATTGCAACCAGAACTGCCATGGCACCAACTGCTTTATCCGGACCATTCTTGATATCTGCCTCTACAAACGGGAACCATGTTCCGTCAGCTTTCTGTAATGCATAGCCTTTCTCTGTGATCGTAAATGAAACCATCTGCAGGGATTTGCTTGTGAAGATTTCTTTCAGGCGTTTCCACTGTTCTGCATTAGAAGACTGTGCCTTCACTGCTTCCGCAAAAGCTCCGACTACTTTATACTCACGGGTTCCATCCCCATGCAGGATTACACTTAATCCAAGATTGTCATATGGATCATAAATCTTATCTACTACATCATAATCAAAGGTTTCCACACAGGTAATCCCACGATCCAGAACTCCCTCTTCCAGAAGACCATCTGCAATTCCACCGATAAACACACGGAAAATATTTCCGATACCAAAGTGAACCCATACCGGATTCTCCTTTGCATTCTCAGAGGCAGCCTCTACATCATAACCCGGAAGAGCGATTCCTGCCTTTTTCCATGCTTCCTGTTCCTTGATTCCATTGATTGATAATTTCATGTTATATCCTCCTTGTTTGTCTTATTCGATACTTATTGTTTGTTGTTATGTTCTTTACTTACGTTTATATCTTAACTGTAAGTTGAGTATATATCTTTTCTTTTAAAAAATCCATTGACAGAAATTCTAATTTTCAAACAACTTTTTTGTCTATTTTACTATAGTGTGCTGACAAATTGATGTTGCTGATCGTGCCGGATATTTTTATTGTTTTTTTTTCGTTCTATGCTACAATAAAACTGAAACTTAACATTATCTTGTAACATAATCAGGAGAATATTATGAGTGAAAAGGGATTGACCAACATTAGTCTCAAGAAAATAAATAAATCAAAGGTTTACCAGTATATTTACAGAAAAAAAACGACCTCCAAGCTGCAGATTGTTCAGGAACTGCAGATGGGGTTATCCACTGTCAGTCAGAACCTGAACCTTCTGGAGCAGGAAGGTCTTATTGAAAAAAATGGTTTCTTTGAATCCACCGGTGGAAGAAAGGCAAACGCCCTTCAGATTGTATCAGATTTTAAAATTTCCATTGGTATCGGTATTTTAAAAGGGATGTTTCATATTACTGCTGTAGATTTATATGGAAATGCTTTCTATACAGATACCATTCCGCTTCCATATTCCAACACACCGGATTACTATAAACAAGTTACTGACGCAGTAAAAGAATTCATCTCATCGCGCCAGTATGACAATGACAAAGTTCTTGGCATCTCCATTGCCACACAGGGTATCACATCCCCGGATCATACCACTGTACTATATGGAGATATCATGAATAACGCAGGCATGAAACTGGATGATTTTTCCAGATATCTTCCATATCCCTGTTATCTGGAACATGATTCGAAATCAGCTGCGTTCCTTGAATTATGGAATCATCCTGAGCTTGACAGTGCTGTTATCATCCTGCTGAACCGAAATCTGGGCGGCGGCATCATTACCAATCATCAGATTCATCAGGGGATCTCCATGCACAGCGGAACTCTTGAACATATGTGTATTAATCCCGACGGCCCACTTTGCTACTGCGGCAGCCGTGGCTGCCTGGAAACCTACTGCTCTGCCAATGCACTGGAACAGGCTGCAGGTATTCCTGCCAAAGAATTTTTCCCTCTTCTGCGCGAAAAAAAATCTCCCCAGATCATACAGATCTGGAAAGATTTTTTAAACCATCTGGCATTTGCCATGAAGAATCTCAACCTTGTTATCGATGCACCGATCATCCTCAGCGGATATCTGGCACCTTATTTTACAGAAGAAGATATTGAATATCTGACAGAACATCTCCATACAGCCGCACCATTCATACTGGATAAAACACAGATTCTGGTCGGTACCAACGGACAATATACACCGGCGATCGGAGCAGCTCTGCATTATGTAGAGAAATTTATTCAATCCATTTAACTATAGCAATCCTTATAAATAATGCAATCAAGACAGTTCAGCAGAGTGCGAAAGACAAGAAAGATATCTGACGCAGGACTTCACACTATGATGGGCTGGATTGCTTGCATTATTTTATGGAATTGCTATAGATTGCTATAAATCAGATAAGCTTTCTGCTATTCGGTTTATCTGGTAATGTCATTTGGATCAAATTCATCTCAAGTGCGGGTTGCAAATAATTTCTGCGGAATCCATCTCTGGACTTTAACCCCAGTTTTTCCATAAGTGTTTTTCTTGTATAAGGCGTATCATACTCCATGATTTCAAGCATTTTCCTGACAGTTTCTGAAAACTGTTCATTTTCTTCATTCATCTGAAGCGAAATATCTTCCAGAATCCTGTCTATCTGTGACAACATAAACTCTATAAAAATGGTAGATTCTCCTGAAACATGACATCTGGCAATCGCATCATAATATTCATCCTGAAATTTTTCAATCCGACTTTCGATAGGAATAAACTCAAATACAGGTTTCCATTTAGCTAAAATCGCAGTGTGCCGTTCATTAACCAGTTTCTCTATCTTACAGAGATATGGATCTGGAATCCAGTAACCCTCATGGCCGATGATAATCTTCTGTGGATTCAGGCTGTTGACAAACCCTACCAGCGCACAAGACAGTTTCTCTGTCATTTCGGTAAAGACCCGATCCATATCCTGCTGTCTTTTGGTAAATGTATTCCCTTCACCTTCCTTGATTTCTTCATCCATTCAAACAGTTCATCCATAAGCTGCGGTACAAATTGCGCCGGAGGTGCCATAAAAATACATTCATCTCCATTAAAGACTCCCTCTTCTCCATGGCGAAACTCCCCACATTCTTCCACAAGATATTTTGTCATAATTCCATGAAATTTCTTTAAATCTTTTATACTATAGGGATTAATTTCCGAAAGGCTTTCATACGCAGCATATGCATTTTTTACTTCCTGTATTTCTTTCTGTTCCCCCAGTACAAGCCTGCCATTGATTACATCCCTGACCTGCCCCAGAGAAAGAGAATTCGCTTCTATTTGTGACATGCTCTCGCCACTTAAATCTTACAGATTTTGAAGTGGGAGCTTCCTGCT
>OIDZ01000415.1_pt1 | contig 13020 bp, 9 predicted proteins | sample 1581681 | NCBI WGS metagenome assembly OIDZ01 (sample SAMEA3882512, study PRJEB24775) | human gut metagenome | biome: human-associated habitat; feature: intestine environment; material: feces | place: Netherlands | collected 2009/2010
ACCGTCGGTAATTCGGTCGCCTTCTCCTGCATCGGCACTGCTTCCTTTGCCTTTCGGTTTCTCGGACGATACAGAAAATACGGATTTGTTTCGACTTTAAACTGCAGTTCTTCCGGATACTGATTCAATATCTCCGGTATCTTCGCTGTGTCAATCTTCGCCCGCTCATACATGGTAAGTTTCAGGCTGTCATCAAGCTGCTTAACTTCGGTCAGATAGATCCGATGAGCCATGGCTTTCAGGCTTGCCACTGCGAGGAGGTTCTGCACCATCTTCGGTGGTTCTCCAAAACGGTCCAGCAGTTCTTCCATCATATCCTCATACTCTTCCCGGTTCTCGATCGCCGCGATCCGTTTGTAAATATCCAGCTTCTGGTATTCATTCGGAATATATTTTTCCGGAATGTACGCATTGATCTGCAGGTCGATCGTCGTCTCGAAGTCTTCCTGTACTTCGATTCCTTTTGCTTCCTGTACGGCTTCATTCAGCATCTTACAGTAGAGATCGTATCCTACCGCTTCCATGTGACCGTGCTGTTCCGCTCCCAGAAGATTGCCCGCACCACGCAGTTCCAGATCACGCATGGCAATCTTGATCCCGCTTCCCAGTTCAGTGAATTCGCGGATCGCATGGAGGCGTTTTTCTGCGATTTCTTTTAACATCTTATTTCTCCGGTACATCAGAAAAGCGTATGCGGTCCGGTTGGATCGTCCTACCCTTCCTCTCAGCTGATACAACTGAGAAAGTCCCATTTGATCCGCATCATGGATGATCATGGTATTGGCATTCGAGATATCCAGCCCCGTCTCAATGATTGTTGTGGAGACCAGAACATCGATCTCTCCGTTAATAAATCCATACATGATCTTTTCCAGTTCACGCTCGCTCATCTGTCCGTGGGCAAATGCCACGCTCGCCTCCGGAACCAGTTTTCGGATCTGATTGGTAATCTCTTCAATGTTGTTGACACGATTGTATACATAATACACCTGACCACCGCGTGCCAGTTCCCGGCTGATCGCCTCCCGTACCATCTCATCGTTATATTCCATCACATAGGTCTGGATCGGTGTACGGTCCTGTGGAGCTTCTTCCAGAACACTCATGTCCCGGATTCCGATCAGACTCATGTGAAGAGTTCGCGGAATCGGCGTCGCTGTCAGGGTCAGGACATCGATATTCTGCTTCATCTGTTTGATCTTTTCTTTGTGGGTAACGCCGAAACGCTGTTCCTCATCGATGATCAGCAGTCCCAGATCTTTAAACTGCACATCTTTGGACAACACCCGATGGGTGCCGATCAGAATATCCACCAGACCTTTTTTTAGATCCCCGATCGTCTTTTTCTGCTGGCTGGCAGTACGGAACCGGCACAGAAGGTCCACGCGCACCGGAAAATCCTTCATCCGCTGTACAAATGTATTGTAATGCTGCTGTGCAAGGATCGTGGTCGGAACCAGATAAACCACCTGTTTTCCCTCCTGGATCGCCTTAAATGCCACACGGATCGCAATCTCCGTCTTCCCGTAGCCCACATCTCCGCAGATCAGCCGATCCATGATCTTCGGGCTCTCCATATCCTGCTTTGCCGCCTCGATCGCCTGCAGCTGATCCTCCGTCTCTTCAAACGGAAACATCTCTTCAAATTCCCGCTGCCATACCGTATCCGGTCCATAGCGGAAACCGGCTTCCTGCTGTCTGGCTGCATACAGTGCCACCAGATCTTTTGCGATATTCTTTACAGCTCCGCGGACCTTCGTCTTGGTCTTCTTCCATTCCTGTCCGCCGAGTTTGTTTAACTTCGGTGTCTTTGCCGCATCAGAACCGGCATATTTTTGCAGGACATCCAGCTGGGTGGCGAGAATATACAGGTTACTTTTTCCTGCATACTCGATCTTGATATAGTCTTTCACCACACCATCCACTTCCATCTTCTCGATGCCACGGTACACGCCCAGCCCGTGGTTTTCATGAACCACAAAGTCTCCTACGGAAAGCTCCGAAAAGCTCTGGATCTGCTTTCCGCTGTACTGGGATTTTTTCCGTTTTTTCTTCTTTTCTTTGCCGAAAATATCCGTCTCCGAGATCACCACGTATTTGACCATCGGATACTCGAAGCCACGGCTTACCCGTCCCCAGGTGACCTTGATCTGTCCCGGCTGGATCAGTTCTTCCGGATCCTCACTGTAAAAAGCTGACAGTTCCTGATCCTGCAGATCTTTTGCCAGTCTGGCCGCCCTTGTTCGCGAAGGGGATAACAACAGCATCCGGTAACCGGATTTTTTCCAGCGCAACAGATCTTTTACCAGCATCTCAAAACTGTTGTTGTACGGGTTGACCGATTTTACAGTCAGCTGCATCTCCATAGTGAAGTTCCACCCGGTTCCCCGTGGCTCCATCGTGGACAACGACAGTGTATGCATCTGATGAAACCGATGCACTACTTCCTGATGGTTTCGGATCACTTCCATCTGTCCGGGCAGAAGATACCCCTTTTCCAGACGGTGAATCATACTCTCCCGGAATTCTTCTTCTGTTGTCTTTGCATGTTCTGTCAACCGGTTCGGCTCGTCGATCACAACCAGCGTGTTCTCCGGCAGATATTCCAATAACGATTCTGTTTTCTTATAAAAATACCGGACAAAACTTTCTGCTCCGGCAATATGCTCCATCTCTTCTAACTGGTCTTTTAATTCAGCGGCGATCTGGCGTACTCTCGCCCCTTCCTCTGTCTTCATCTCGTCCCGGAACTTCTTCTGACTCTTTTGCGCCTCTTTTTCAATGGCTTTGATGCCCTGTCGGATCGTCTCCTTATCCAGCACCACTTCCGTCGCCGGATAGATCGTAATCTCCTCCAGATTCTCGATCGAGCGCTGGCTTTCCGCATCAAAACTGCGGATGGAATCCACCTCGTCTCCCCACAGTTCGATACGCCACGGATTATCCTCGGTCAGAGAAAATACATCCATGATTCCACCACGGATAGAAAACTTTCCCGGAACCTCTACCTGCGCCGCCCATTCATACCCGAGTTCCAACAGATGTCTTTTCATCCGATCCAGGTCAATCTCGCTGTCATTGCGAATCTTTATTACTTTTTCCTTCCACACGGCAAGCGGCACCAGACAGTCCAGGCAGCTGTCGATTGAAGTAACGATCGTCACTTCTTCCCGCTCCAGCAGTGCGCGAAGCACCTGGATCCGTTGTCTGGTAAGAAGATTACCATGGATATCTGCCTGATAAAAGATCAGATCCCTCGCCGGATAATACAGTACTTCCGGATCATACAGCCGAAAATCCTCATAAAATGCCTTGGCTTTCAGATCATTTTCCGCAACGATCAGCCGAAAAGGAAACTCCCGGAGAAGCCCATTGGTAAAATGAGCTTTCTGGGAGTCCAGGCATCCGGAAACCTGTACGATTCCCGGTTTCTTCAGTTGTCTTATGATCGCATCAAAATCGGCCAGTTCATATAATGGTTGTACGAATGCATCCATCGTTTTCCCTTTCTAGTTAAACTGATTCATCGCCTGATCCACTTCTCCCTGTACCATCAGTTCCACGGCCCCTGCCGCGCGTTTCAGCGCGTCATCCACCAGTCCCCGGTCTTCTTTGGAAAAGTGTCCCAGCACATAATCTGCCAGATCCCAGCCCTTCGGCTTTTCTCCGACTCCAACTTTGATTCTCTGGAAGTTCTGAGTGCCCAGCTGTGCGATAATATTTTTGATCCCGTTATGGCCACCCGCACTTCCTTTTTTCCGTATCCGGATCTTTCCCGGTTCCAGACTGATATCGTCATAGATCACGATCAGTTCTTCTTCCGGATTGATCTTATAATAGTCTACCAGGGCTCTCACTGATTCCCCGCTCAGGTTCATGTAGGTCAGCGGTTTCGCCAGGATCACTTTCTGACCCGCGATCACTCCTTTTCCGTACATTGCCTTATGTTGTTTTCCCGAAGAGGGTACGCGATACTCATCCACCAGAAGATCAACCGCGTCAAATCCCACGTTATGGCGGGTATTTTCATACTGTTTTCCCGGATTGCCCAGGCCTACGATCAGATACATAATGATAACTCCTTCATCAGCCGAAGTATACCAGCTCCTGCTCCGGTTTTTCTGCCGCTTCAATCTCTGTTGCGTACAATACTGGACCTCTGCCGTTGTATACTTCCATAAATTCGTCTTTAACTTTTGCAGTTACCGTTACCCAGCTGCCGATCCGCAGTCTCTTGGCTGCCGGATTCTTACAGATATAGCCGATAAACTGGGTATCGTCCGCACAGCAGGTCATCGCCATACGTCCGGGCACGAAAAATCCTGCGTTCAGCTCACGACTTTTCAACACCTGTCCTTTGAAACTCATCCTGGAAAATATCGTCGATCTCGCCCTCTTCATTTTCAAATACCACTTCCGCTCTGGAATTGACAACTTTGACGCTGCGGCGGAAGTTTGCCAGCGGATGTTCATCCTGACAGCGGTTGAAAATTACCAGGTCCGCGTTTCGGATCATCTCCATGAATAAAGATTTCATATTGTTCATATAGATCTGGAAGGTGCTGGCATCCACGGTTACGATATGCTGTGCAAGATCCCAGTAACGTGGCATATCGGTCTGATAGAACTTATCCACAGACCACAGCGGATTGTACTCTACCAGAACTCTTCCCGGATGATGTTTTTTATTCAACATCTGCAGGGTATCCGCGTTAAAGTCTTCCGGGTCTTCGATGATCTCGATCACCGTATTCACTTTTTTCAGGCTTTCCTCATCGTACTCCTCTTCTCCCTCTTCGCAGAGAATCAGAAGCGTTTTGTCCGGAATCTGAAAATAACTCTGATGAATGGTAAAATCCAGAAACTGGGTTTTACCACTCTCTAAAAATCCTGTAATTAAATATACGGGAACATCTCTCTTCATCATTACTCATTCACTCCAAAAATTTCAGCAATTTTGTCTTCTGCCATCTTGGAACCGATCACACAGATCTTACCTGTGATCTGTGGAGTACCGGTGCGTACCTCATACTCTTCCGGAACCATATCAAAGTAGATCCACTGTCCGTCTTTTCCGTCCACCATACCTTTAGCACGAAGGATCACACCAAGATCTTCTGCTTCTGACAGAATCTTTAATGCAGCTTCGATCTCTTCTTTTGTATATTTCTTAGCAGTCTCACGGCCCCAGCTTGTAAATACTTCATCTGCATGATGATGGTGATGATCGTGACCGCATCCACACTCGCCATCATGGTGATGATGTTCGTGATCGTGGTCATGTCCGCATCCGCACTCATCGTCGTGGTCGTGATGATGATGTTCATGCTCGTGGTCATGGTCACATCCGCACTCGCCATCATGATCATGGTGATGATGCTCATGTTCGTGGTCATGATCACATCCGCACTCGCCATCATGATCATGGTGATGATGCTCATGCTCGTGGTCATGATCGTGATGTCCACCGCATACCGGGCAGAACTCTTCATCTTCTTCTCTGCCCTGCTCCATAGCTTCCAGAATCTGTGCACCGTCCAGTTTTTCGATTGGAGTGGTGATAATCACTGCATCCTTGTTCACTTCGCGGATCAGAGCAACTGCTTTGGCTACTTTCTCTTCGGTAGCCTTCGGTGTATCGGTACGGCTCAGAATAATCGTTCTTGCATACTGTAACTGGTTCTCGAAGAACTCACCGAAGTTTCTCATATACATTTTGCATTTGTTTACATCCGCTACGGTTGTATAGCTGTTCAGGCTGATCTCGCAGTCCACATCCACACCTTTTACCGCTTTGATGACGTCAGAGAGTTTGCCTACACCTGACGGCTCAATGATGATACGATCCGGATGATAGGTTGTGATCACTTCTTTCAAAGAAGTTCCGAAATCACCTACCAGAGAACAGCAGATACATCCGGAGTTCATCTCTCGGATCTCGATACCGGAGTCTTTTAAGAATCCTCCGTCAATACCGATCTCTCCAAATTCATTTTCAATCAGCACTACCTGCTCGCCTTTTAAAGCTTCAGAAAGCAGTTTTTTAATCAGTGTTGTTTTTCCGGCTCCTAAAAATCCTGAAATAATGTCAATCTTTGTCATGTTTTTTACCTCCTGAAAAACGCCCAAAAAGGGCTGTTTTCTCTAAAACAGCCCTGAATTTTTGTCTGCATATCCTGTGAGTTCTTTCAACAGTTCCTGTCAAAAGAACTCACAGGATATTCTTACCGAATAGTTACTCCTCTATACTTTTATCACGTTTTGTCCAAAAAGTAAAGCCCCCTTTGCGTTTCGGTTTCATGCAACTAACCGTTCTTTTCATGCAAAAGGAGCTTATTTTTCTGTATGTATTATCCGTGGATCATCAGATGGACGATCTCCCGGTCTGTCTCGAGCATACCCTCAGATGCCAGTTTACCCACACAGCGGATCGTATTTTCCACTCCTTTTTTTACGATACCGTCACCGCCGATAAACTGCTGTCCGTTCTTATACATAAAGTAACCAAGGATTCCCGCGTCTACAGAGGATGCGATCTTCGCTGCGCAGGATGCTTTCGCTCCGTCGCAGATCATACCTGATACAATGGCAAGACCGTTGACAATGGCATGCTCGCCCTCCTTCTTGCCGTCTCCGTACAGGTAGGCGATCCCTGCGCCACAGCCACATCCGGCTCCTACTGCACCGCAGTATGCGGAAAGTCTGCCGATTCCTTCTTTGATATGGATCGTTGCCAGATTTGAGATCACCAGAGCCCGGTACATCGTCTCTTCCGATACCTGCAGTTCTTTTGCAAAAACCACGATCGGGACAGAAGCTGTGATTCCCTGGTTGCCGCTTCCGGAATTGATCACTACCGGAAGTTCACAGCCGTTCATTCTTGCATCGGAACCGGCAGCCGCCATGGCTTTGGCGCGCACCTTGACATCCTGATCGCCGTAAGTGGCCAACAGGACCTTTCCGATATTGGCTCCATAATTACCGCGGAGCCCTTCCTCGGCGATCGCCATGTTGTAACGAACCTGACGTTCCAGTACTTCCCGGACATCTGCAAGGTCCACTTCCTTTGCAAATGCAAAGATTTTTTCTATGGTAAGCGTCGATTTGTCTGCCAGTGCGGATTCTTCTTTTCCGGTAATCTCTTTTGCCAGAAGAATCTCCCCGTTTCTGGACACATGCACCAGATTCGTGTGGAAATCGGTGATCCGTACACTCGCGTTATCTTCTCCGTGATATAAAGTAATCTGAATATCAAAGATCAGATCAGAGGATGCCTCACAGACACTGCACGGAACCTCTTTCAGGAAGGTTCCCATCGCTTCGATGTCTTCCTGTTCCACATGGGAGATGACCTCCAGTTCCTTCGCAGCATCTCCTGCCACGATTCCGGCAGCTGCGGCGGCTTCGATTCCACGCAGTCCACCGGTATGGGGAACAACCACGCTTTTTACATTTTTTATAATATTTCGGCTGACCGCAACCTCCACCCGCTCCGGCAGGGCTCCCAGTATCTTTCTGGCAACAGCTCCCGCATAAGCGATGGCGATAGGCTCGGTACATCCCATCGCCGGCACCAGTTCATCTTTCAGGATCTGGACATAAGTTCGGTAATATTCTTTTGAAAGCATATTTCTATCTGTTCCTCACTCTTTTTATTTTTTCCAGCATGCCACCATATGGCCCGGTGTTCTCTCTTCCAGTTCCGGTTCCTGCTGTCTGCACTGATCGGTCGCGTAAGGACAGCGTGTATGGAAACGACAGCCGGACGGAACATGCAACGGACTCGGAAGATCTCCCTCGATGCCGCAGTGTTCCAGACTGAGTGCCCGCTTGGGATCTGCGATCGGAATGGAGGCCAGAAGTGCCCGGGTGTATGGGTGGCATGGATTGTCATACACTTCATCGCTTTCTCCGCTCTCCACGATCTTACCAAGGTACATTACACCGATCCTGTCGGAGATATGGCGCACCATGGACAGATCATGTGCCACAAACAGATACGTCAGTCCCAGTTCCTGCTGCAGATCTTCCAGCACGTTGACAACCTGTGCCTGGATCGATACGTCCAGTGCGGAAATCGGCTCATCGCAGAGCAGGAATTCCGGATTGACGGATAAGGCTCTTGCGATACCGATACGCTGACGCTGTCCGCCTGAAAACTCATAGGCATATTTTTCCATATCGTCTGCCTTCATACCTACTTTTTCAAGAAGGTTTACGATCCGCTCATCCATCTCTTTTTCCGGAAGTTTTTCAAAGACAGATATCGGTTCGGCCATGATCTCCCTTACATTCTGATGGGGATCCAGCGCAGAATAGGGATCCTGGAAAATAATCTGCATTCTTTTATGATATGCAAGGAGTTCTTTACCTTTTGTCTTTGTGATGTCGTGACCGTCGTAGGTTAAGATTCGATCAGAGTACGTCCCAGTGTGGACTTTCCACAGCCGGACTCTCCCACCAGACCGAAGGTTTCTCCTTTTTTAATAGAAAGGTTCACACGGTCCACCGCCCGTACTTCCTGTACCAGTTTTCCGAAGAAATTTTTGACCGGGAAATACTTGGACAGATTCTTCGCTTCCAGAAGATATTGTTCTTTTGTTTCCATATTATTTCTCCTCTTCTTTCTTCTCTTTCTCGTCCAGTTCTTCTTTTGTGAAGATACATCTGGAGGACTGGGTATCGGAATATGCCCGCATGGACGGGATCCCTTTCTTACATTCCTCACATGCAAACCGGCAGCGGGTCACAAATGGACATCCCGCCGGCGGATTCGCCAGAGACGGTGCCATACCAGGGATCGGTTCGAGGCGTTCCCGACATCCGCTCTCACATTTTGGAATCGCATGAAGCAGTGCTCTCGTGTACGGATGGGTCGGATGTTCGAAGATCTCTTCTGTGGTTCCCTCTTCCATGATCAGACCCCCGTACATCACTTCGATCCGTTTCGCCAGAGAAGCTACCACCCCGAGATCGTGGGTGATCAGAATAATATTCATCTGCTCATTTTCATTTAACTGTTTGAGAAGCTGTAGAATCTGCGCCTGGATGGTTACATCCAGTGCGGTTGTCGGTTCATCGGCGATCAGCAGCCGCGGCTGGCAGCACAGTGCCATTGCGATCATGACACGCTGTCTCATACCACCGGAAAATTCATGGGGATACTGATCCATCCGGCTTTCTGCCGACGGGATTCCTACCTTTCCCAGCATATCGATGGCTACTTTTCTTGCTTCTGCCTTGCTCAGGTTCTGATGACGTCGGAGTACATCGATCATATGATACCCGATCTTTTTCAGCGGATTCAGGGCAGTCATCGGATCCTGGAAGATCATTGCCATATCTTTTCCACGCATTTTCCGTTTTTCTTTTTCAGACATGGACAGCAGATCCTTCTGCAGCAGTTCCAGATGATCTGCCTGCACATCTGCATTTTCTCCGAGAAGTCCCATGACCGACTTCATAGTTACACTTTTCCCACTTCCGGACTCTCCTACAATAGCCAGAATATCTCCTTCATCCACATGGAGGGAGACACCGCGCACCGCCTGAATCTTCTGTTTGTGACTCTCAAACGTAGTGGTCAGATTGTCTATGGTTAATACTCTGTTTTCTTTCATCTCCACTCCTCCTATTTGCCTGCGTCCATGACACGGGGATCTACATAGATCCGAAGCAGATTGCCCAGTTTGTTGAACGCAAAGATGGTCAGCATGATCAAAAGACCGGGGATGATCGCCATGTAAACGGCATTCTGCAGGTTACTCTGTGCACTCTGCAGTAATTTTCCCCAGGAAGACAGCGGTTCCTGAATACCGATCCCCAAGAAACTTAAGGAAGATTCTGTCATGATCGCATTGGAGATACTGGTAGTCGCTGCGATGATGATCGTCGGCAGTACCGAAGGAATCAGATGACGGAGTACCATTTTAAATAACGGCACACCGGTAAAGTCCGCATAGAGGACGTATTCCCTCTCTTTGACGGACATAACCTCCGCACGCACCAGACGGGCGATTTCCATCCAGGAGAAAAATCCGATCACGATAATAATGGACACCAGTCCCTGTTTGAAGAAAATACTGATAACCGTAACCAGGATCAGCCACGGAATGGACTGCAGAATGTCAACGATCCGCATCAGGATACCATCTATGATACCGCCGAGGTAACCGGCAAGAATCCCAACAGTGACACCGATGGTCACACTCATCAGCATGGCAAGCACGCCGACCAGCAGGGACACACGGCCTCCGTAGATGACACGCGCCAGGTAATCACGGCCCACTTCATCGGTTCCGAAAATATGGGCACTGCTTGGTGCCTCTAACATATGAGCGACATCGGTTTTATTCGGTTCCAGCGGGAGCACCGGAGCCAGTAAGGATAAGATCAGGATCAGCGCAAGGAAGATAATAGAGAATATTGCGATTTTGTCGTGCTTTAATGCCTCCCAGACATTTTCCAGACGTTTTTTTTGAGAATGATTCATTGCCATACGATTACCCCATCTTTCTGATACGCGGATCTGTCACGCAGTATAAAATATCGGACAGCAGGTTTCCCAGGACCACCAGGGTGGAAGACAATATCAGAACGATCATGACAATCGGATAGTCCATACCCTGCACCGCCTTGATAAAATACGGTCCGATACCCGGCCAGCTGAATACGGTTTCCGTGATAACCGCACCTGTTACCAGCGTTGGTAATGCCATACCCAGTTTTGTGATAACCGGAAGCAGTACGTTCTTACAGACATGTTTGAACATGATCTCTGCTTTGGAAGCACCAAATGCCTTCTGTACCATAACATAATCCTCGGAGTACTGTGTGATCGTGGAAGAACGCACATAACGCACATTGTCCGGGATAAATGCCAGTGTCAGCACCAGATACGGTGTAATAAAATGCAACAGGAAATCAGACAAGGTATTCACGCCTACCGTATGCATGCCAAGGATCGGAAGGATCCGCAGTTTATAGCCGAACAGATAGATAAAGAGCATCGCTACCCAGAAAGTCGGCATCGCGATCCACAGAGAACAGATCCCGTCGATCATTTTGTCCAGCCATTTGTTTTTGTGAGAACCGGCCACCAGACCCAGCACGATTGAGATCACATAGGCAGTCAGATAAGACGGCAGCACCAGCTTGATCGTGTTCGGGATTCTTGTCGCCAGCTCATCGAAAATATTCGTTTTTGTCACGATAGAATAGCCGAAGTTTCCATTCAGGATTCCTTCCAGCCAGCGGATATACTGCACGTAGACCGGCTGATCATAGCCGTATTTTTCACGGATCATCTGTACCATCTCCGGAGACATCTTCGGAGTTGTCATGGCATCGATGGCATCATACGGTGCCAGATGAATCAGAGAAAAACACAGAATCGTGATCACGATGATCAGTGGGATCGCAGTAAGAATACGTTTGAAAATATACTTTGCCATACCTTTTTCTCCTTTTGTTTTTCATTCTTAAGCCCAAAAAGCGGAACTCTTCGCCTGTTTCAGAAGAATTCCGCCCTCATTATAAATAGTGTCTAATCTTTGATGATTACTTATTCAGCAATTTTCAGACTGGAAGTATCCTCGAAGGTATATACCGGAACAAGTCCTGCATCTTCCACACCCTGGATTCTGTTGTTTACAACCAGGATCTTGTTGTTGGAAATGATCGGATAGAAGGCACCTGTATCCTGGACAGCTGCCTGCAGTTTTGCATAGGTTTCCTTTCTTGCAGACTCATCCAATTCAGAACGACCTTCCTCAAACAGCTGATCGATGGTATCGTATCCACTGTAGTGCATGTAGTTGTAAGCACCATCATTTTCAAACAGGCTGGAGAAGGTATCCGGGTCAATACCCATGATGTAACCGCCCAGATACATATCGTACTCGTTATCCGGATCCTTCATTGCGTTTGCAATGGCTGTTCCGTCTCCGCCGGCAAGTTCTACGGTTACTCCAACTTCCTTCAGCTGTTCCTGAATCAGCAGAGCCTGTGCGGACTGTACCGCATCACTGGACATATAACCAAGTTTCAGCTTCAGACCACTTACGCCTGCATCTTCCAGCATGCTTTTTGCTTTGTCAACATCCTGCTCGTATTTTTCCACACCATCTTCTGTATAGAACTGGCTGTTTGTTGGCAGGAAAGTATACGGAATACTATAATATTCAGAAGATTCAAACGCTGCATCATCCATGGCTTTTCTGTCCATAGCATACAGCAGTGCTTTACGGACTTTTTCATCTGTTACACGATTGCAGTTGATCTCCAGATAGCCAACACGTCCTTCACTGTAGGAGTAAGTAGACAGGTTGCTTGCATCCAGATCCAGCTTTTTCACCTGCTGCGGTGTCATCTGGTAAGCATCTACTTCACCATTCTGCAGGGCAAGGATTGCTGTGTCTGCGTTCTCGATAATCTGGAATACAACATTTTTGATTGATGGTTCGCCCTTATAATAATTCTCGTTTGCTTCGAATTTCAGATATGAGCCTGACTGATAATCTACCAGTTTGTAAGGACCGGTTCCTACGGAGTTCATGTTGTAATCGTTATGCTCAAAATCTGTGACATCTTTGTAGATGTGCTCTGGCATAATGAAAATCTGACTTAACATCTCGATAGCCGTAGGTGTTACGAACGGGAATGTGAAAGATACGGTGTAGTCATCCACTTTTTCCACTTTTACCGTTCCCTGATCGTAAACCAGCTGAGAATAAGCCCAGCCAAGGTTATCCTCCTGTTCCATGGCTTCGTATGTGAATACCACGTCATCTGCGGTAAATGGTTCACCGTCAGACCATTTCACATCATCTCTCAGTTTAAATGTATAGGTCAGATTGTCATCGGATACGCTGTAATCTGTAGCCAGGAACCAGTTAATTCCATCGGCATTATTCATATACAGTGGGGAGTAGATCATCTTTACAGTAGATAATCCCCAACGGTCAGATGTTGTAATAACATTGACAGTCTCTGTAGGGTCCCCGGAGATGGCATAGGTAA
>OIDZ01000421.1_pt1 | contig 12916 bp, 7 predicted proteins | sample 1581681 | NCBI WGS metagenome assembly OIDZ01 (sample SAMEA3882512, study PRJEB24775) | human gut metagenome | biome: human-associated habitat; feature: intestine environment; material: feces | place: Netherlands | collected 2009/2010
GATAAAGAAATTTATCAAATGGGTTACATCACCGGTGGTGTATAAAACCCACATTGAAGAAGTCCCAATATCCAAGAAATAAGTATAAATAAAAATCCATGTAAAAAGAGCATCTCAGTTTGAGGTGCTCTTTTTATGTGGATTTTTTGTTGGGAGGACTAACTATGGCAGGAAAGAAAATTGGAATTGTACTTGCACTGGACGGAGAAAGACAATTTTCACAGGGCGTATCAAATGCGAAAAAAGAAAGTGCAATGCTAAATTCTGAACTGAAAAAACTCAGCACAGAATATAAGGAAAATGCCAATTCTCTTGAATTTCTGACTAAAAAGCAGGAAAACCTGTCAAAGCAGACTGAGAGTTATCAGAAAAGGGCGGAGTCTGCGAAAAAAGGATTGGAGAATGCACAGAAGGTATCGCAGAAAGCAGCACAGAGATACGAAGAACTTTCCAAGGCATTGAAAGAGGCTGAAAAAGCCCAGGAAAACATGCAGAAATCTGGAAAGGATGGTACAAAAGAGTATCAGCAGCAGTCAAAGGAAGTGGAAAGCCTTCAGAAGGCTGTTGAAAAACAGGGATTGGAGTGCCAGAAGTGTGAAGGAAAAGTATCGGACTGGTCTAAAAAAGTTAGTGACGCCGAGAATGATATAGAAAAAAATAACCAGGCTTTAAAACAGAATGAGAAGTATCTGCAGGAAGCACAAAATGCTACGGATAAATGCGCAAAGAGCATAAACGAATATGGAAAAGAAACAACGACGGTTATCACTACTACGAAAGAGTTCGGAGAGAGCTTGAAGGAAGGTTTTGGAGAAGCTTTAGCAGCAAAGGGCCTGGAACTTGCAGGAGAAGCTATTTCGGCAATTGGTGATAAGGCAAAGGAAGCAGCAGAGTATGTGGTGGAAGTCGGAAGTTCCTTTGAAGCTGGAATGAGTGAAGTGGAGGCTATCTCTGGAGCAACCGGATCAGAGCTGGAAGCACTGGAAAATAAGGCAAAGAGCCTTGGAAGTAGTACGAAATTCTCTGCAACGGAAGCAGCCAGCGCGATGACAAATATGTCCCTGGCCGGATGGTCTGTAAACCAGACTCTTTCTGGAATTGATGGCGTTCTGCAGTTGGCAGCCGCTTCCAATATGGATCTGGCAGATGCATCCCAGATTGTTACAGACAATATCAGTACTTTTAATCTGGAAGCTTCACAGTCAACCCATTTAGCAGATATGATGGCATATGCACAAGCAAACAGTTCTACTACAGCAGCAGAGCTGGGCGAGGCATATAAGAACTGTGGTGCCAATATGAATGCCGCCGGTCAGGACATTGAGACCACAACCTCTTTCCTGGAAGCATTGGCAAACAACGGACTCCGGAGCAGTGAAGCTGGTACCTCCCTTGCTGCCATAATGAGAGATCTGACCAGTAAGATGAAGGACGGAAAGATTGCCATTGGTGATACTTCTGTAGAAGTCATGGATTCCAACGGAAACTTCCGCGACATGACGGACGTCCTAAAAGATGTAGAAAATGCTACAGATGGAATGGGAGATGCACAGAAACAGGCGGCTCTCATGTCAACCTTTACGTCTGACTCCATTAAGGGCTTGAACATGCTTCTTAATACCGGCGCTGATCAGGTAGCTGGCTATGAGGAGAGGCTGAGAAATTGTTCTGGTGCTGCTTCTGATATGGCAGATACCATGCAGGATAATCTGAAGGGTAAATTGACAGAGCTTAGTTCTACTACTGAGGGACTGGGAATTGCGGCGTATGATTACATTTCAGGTCCTTTGCAGGATGGTGTGGAACTGCTTACTGATATTGTATCTGGCTTAACAGACGTGATTACACCTCAAAAAGATGCAATGGAAGAAATGTACGATGAAGTTGTACAATCCTCCCAGAAAGTTGCCGATAATGTACAGGCGATTGACGATCAGTTTACCGGAACCCTGAATTCCGTGGAAAATGTAGGCGCTCTGGCTGACAGACTGGAAGAGTTAAATAATGTTGAAGATAGAACAGCTGTCCAGAAACAGGAAATGGCATCCATTGTGGACAAACTGTCACAGTCCATTCCAGAACTGGCTGGTGCTTATGATGATGAAAATGATAAACTGAGTGTAACTAATGATGAGCTGGAAAAACTGGTAGAAAACTATCAGCAAACAGCAATCCAACAGGCGGTAATTGCAGCCACACAGGATTTAATCAATGAGTCTTTAGCGGCACAGGTCCAGCTGGATAAAGCACAGGAACAGAAAAAAAACACTGAAGATAGAATGGAACTCTTGGAAAAAGAGAGAGAATTAATTGTAAAGCTCCAAGAGGAAAGACAGAAAGCCAGCGTAGATCCAAGTTATCAAGTTGATATTGATTTTCCAACAGAGAAAACAAAACTTTATACAGAGGCATTAAAAAAAGGTGCAATAACACAGGATGAATTTAATTATGCTATGGAACATCTAAGCGATAGTAGCAGCGAATTGGATTCACGTTTAGATGTTATTGATGGAAGAACAGTAGCATATGGTGATGCAACTGGAATAGCAGCTACGAGCATAGCTGATTGTGCAGAGAAAACGGAAGGATATTCTCAAGCAATTGAGGAAAATCAAAAAACAATTGATAAATGCTCGGAAGAACAGGAAAGATATGCCAAAAGTGCAGAAAACATTACAAAAGTAAAAAAGGATAATACTGAATCAATAGAAGACAATACAAAGGCGCAAGAAGATAATGCTGATGCAATCCAAGCAACCGGATTGGCGGCAGCAGGAGCTGGCACAGCCCTGGAAGGGTTCAACAAAACTATGGAACGCTCCCAGGAAGCCGCGGATTCTGCTAAGACTGCCATGCGTCAGATCCTGGACGAATACAATTCCACCATGGATTCTATCAAAGCTGATTTGCAGGATAAAATCAGTTTTGCAGATAAATTCGATGGTGGGGATGATATCACCACAGAACAGATGAACGAAAACCTGCAGTCCTGGGTGGATGGAATCCAGAACTATCAGCAGAATCTCCAGCGCCTTAAAGAAGCCACAGATGAGAGCGGACAAGCGATCTTTTCCGCAGAGTTTATCCAGGCAATCCAGGAGCAAGGAACTGATGCAGCTAATATGCTCCAGCATATGGTATGGACCTTGGACAACCAGGGAGAATACGGTGTTGAACAGCTGAAAGGTATCTCCAAGAAGTGGACTGATGCCATGGACATTTCTGAGGATACAGCAACGGTGATGGCGGCAAACAAGACCGCTTATGAGTTGGCAGTGGGAGAGATTGGATCCACAGATTATGATTTTTCTGATCTGCGCGAGTCCATTGACAATGCCGTTGCTTCGGCGGTAGAAGGCTGGGCTGAGCTTCCGGCAGCCACACAGGAATCTCTCATGCAGACTGTCCAGATGGCGCAGGAATGTGGTGTACAGATCCCAGAGGGACTTGCAGATGGAATTGCAAGCGGTGAGATAACCCCTCAGCAGGCAATAGATCAGCTGAACGGAACTATTGAAGGAACAATCCAGGGCGTGGCAGAAATTGCCAATAAAGCGGGTATCCAGATCCCGGAAGAAATCCAGGCAGGAATTAATGCCGGTGGTACTCAGGCAGTATCCGCTATGCAGGAGCTTCTGGCACTGATCCAGCAGCAGGCAGCAGATGCACAGTCTGCAGGTGAAGATGTTGGTACTGCTGTAGGAGAAGGAACCCAGAATTCAATTAAAGATCAGCAGTCTGGCGTTGAACAGGCTGGTGGCGAGATGGCGTCCGCCGGAGCGAAGGCGGCCGAAGAGAAAAAAGGCGAATATGAGAAAGCCGGAACAGTAGCCGCTCAGCAGTATCAGACTGGTATAAATTCTGGAAAAAGTGGCGCGATCAGCGCTTCCGGAACAATGGCGAGTCAGGCAGCGGCCGCAGTTCGAACCTATCAGAATAGCTTTTACACTGCAGGATACAACGCGGCTGCTGGTGTAGCGCAAGGTATATCAGCAGGCCAGTCCCAGGTCATCAGCGCTTCAATAAGAATGATCAATGCAGGTATTGCCGCAGCCAAGGCAGCAGCAGAGATCCATTCTCCATCAAAGAAATTTGAGAAAGAAGTCGGCTATCAGTTACCTGCAGGTACTGCGTCTGGTATAACTAAAAACACAAAGGTAGCAACTGCAGCCGCTGGAAAAATGTCAAAGGCTGTGTTGAAAAACGCCACCAGCTGGCTTAAGCAATACAATAAGAGCCATGAAGTTTCTCTGGACAATGAAAAATGGTACTGGCAGCAGATACGTGATACAGCTGTGAAAGGATCCACAGCCTATAAACAGGCAACCTCTCAACTTAATAAGCTTAACAGCAGTTCCACGATCAGCAAGGCACTGAGCAGCAGTATAAAGAACAATTTTGGCGTATCCAAAGAAAAAGTTACCGGATCCGGAGATAATCAAAAGAAAACTACTAAGGACGCAGAAACTTATAATTCTGAAGTCCTCAGTGCTGCTGAAAAACGGCTGGAAAAGTACAAGACATTACATGCTGCCTCTTTAGCCCAGGAGAAAAATTACTGGACCACCGTTCGAAAGAATTTAAAGAGCGGAACTGATGCCTGGTATGAAGCAACACAAAAGATCCAGGAACTGGACACTCAGATCTACGAGGAAAAGCAGGAGAAGCAGGAAGAGGTAGCCAAAGCCAGAGAGGAAGCTGCAAAGACCCAGGCTTCAGTACAGAAATCCCTTTTGGAGACCTACCAGACCTATTATTCTATGTCCGCCAGGGCAGAGATGGAATATTGGGATATTGCCAGAAAACAGTTCACAGCCGGTACGGATGAGCGCATAGAAGCAGATAAAAAGTACCTGGAAGCCAAAGAAGATTACGAAAAAGAAAAGCTGCAGCTTGATGAAGATTACAATGATAAGCAGGAAAAGCTTGAAAAAGAACTAAATGAGACCATACAGGATCTGGAAGAAAAAAGGGACAGTGCCATAGCTGATCGGAAGAAAGACATCCTTTCATCCATGAATAACTATGATGCCTGGGATGCTTCCGGATATACTGCAGATCGTCTGATTTACAATATGAATACCCAGGTTGAGGGACTGAAACTGTGGGAAACCCAGTTGCAGGAACTGAGCGGAAAGGGACTTTCAGAGGGGCTGCTGCAGGAACTGAAAGACGCAGGACCAGAAGCAACCGCCAATATTTACAGCCTGAATCAGATGACTGCAGAGCAGCTGGATGAATTTAACAAGCTTTGGGAAGAAAAGCAGGAGATAGCAGACCGGCAGGCAAAAAAAGATACACAGGCTACGCGGGATGCTATTGACCAGCAGATAAGTGACACCAAGAAAGACTATAAGAAGCAGCTGGATGATCTGGCAGCTGAAAATGCTTCGGCTGTTGCGAAACTAAATGAGGGACTATCTACCGGCTTGCAGTCCCTGGTGGAACAGGCTGGCCAGATTGGTGAGGATATTGTAGGTAACCTGATCGCTGGCATTCAGAAAGCTGGCACAGGTGGAACTTTGCTTGACGTAAATGTAACTCCGAATGGCAGCACTGCATCTGGCACGGCCTCTTCTGGATCCGGTGGAACAGATACATCCAGCACTGCTTCTTCAAGCTCAGCTTCCTCTGGGACAACATCTGAAATTGCGCCCGCGCAAAAAGCAGAGCTGGAGGCCGTGACCGCAGGTGTAGCGGAAGAACCGGCAGAAATTACAGAAGTACAAAAGCTGATCAATGCAAGTAAAGCCCATAAGAAATCAGTATCAGATGCTGAGAAAAAGAAGCATTCGGATCTGTGGCAGTACATTGTTAAGAACTACGGCCGGAGCGTCAACGATTCCACAGTTAAAAAGATTGCGGATGCTCTTAGCGTGGAAGCCGACAAAAAGCCTACATCAGCGCAGAAAAAAGCAATTCTGGCCGCTATGAAAAAGAACGGCCTGAAGACCGGTACTCAAAACGTCATAGAGGATCAGCTGGCGTGGTTATTTGAAAATAACGCCCAGGAATATGTTCTCCGTAAGTCCGATGGCGCGATCATGCAGAACATGCTCACCGGGGACAAGGTAATTAACCCACAGGGAGCAGAAAACCTTTATAATTTTGCCATGAATCCGGATCAGTTCCTGGAATCCAGATCTTCCCTGGAGGTAGGAGCGGCTGGAGTCGAGAAACTTAACCGTTTGATTCAGCAGCAGTCAGAGCACCAGGCGAAGTTATCAGGAAGCTATCGAAGTGATAACTCCGAAATACTGAGCAAAATGGATTCCATGATGAGTACGATGGAGTCCATGATGGAGAACATGGCAAGCTCCATGAAGAACTTAAAAGTATTCATGGATAAAGATAAGCTGGTCGGAGAACTCAGGGAAGACATGAACATAAAAAATGAAATGGCAGCCACAAGATACACAAGGGGGCGTCTGAGATGAATATAAATGGCTGGGACATATCCGGAGCACAGGCCAAACAGTGGAACGTGACTCCGGGATTTTCCGATATTGAAAATGAAAGCGAATGGCAGAGGGGAAGCCCACTGCCGTTTTTCATTAATGGATCAATCGGGTGGAAGACAATACGGATCACCTTCCTGGTATACGGCTCTGATCGAAATGAGATCTTGCAGAATTGCAGCACCCTGCTTTCCCATATGATGTCCGAGTCGGTCACCTTGGAACTGGATAAGTTCGATCACAAGTTTTGCGGGTTTATGAGCAAGCATGATTTTACAGAAAACCCGCTTGCCCGTCTGAAGGTGACATCCAACAGGCTGAGCAAGCTCACCGTTGATTTTTCCTGCTATGAGTTTGCTGAACAGCCAAACGGTTCACCGTTTTCGGAGTCCGCTTCCGGGATGCTGGAGACAGTAGTTACAAATCCTGGGAACATCCGGACGCCTTGTATGGTAGAGATTACGCCAAAGGTGGGAATGGAACAGCTGACAATAACTGGAATAAACCGAAATCTAGATACAGGAGAAAACCTTCGGGTGGTAATAAGAAGCCTTACTGCTAACAGTACTGTGATTTTAGACGGAGAAAGTGGGAAGATTACAGAAAATGGGGCTAACAAAGCAGCAGATGTTGATATTTGGAGCCTGCCGATCCTTTTACCAGGGGAAACAAGGATTACCTTAGACAGCACATGGACAGACATGACTGTGAAATATAGACCAAGATTTATGTAGGAGGAAAAAACATGACAAACCAGGAAATGTTAAACGCTTATAACGGATTAAAACTTTTTCAGGAAAAAGAAGCACAGATTTATAAAGAAGATGGAAAGAAAATTTTATCTGGAAAGATAAAACTGAGCTATGCCATTAATAAAAACACGAACTTATTGCTTAACGCATTAAAACCTTATGAAGATACCCGTAAGGAGTTAATGGAAGAATACCGGGATCTTGAACAGGAGGAAAAGGCAATTGAAGAGGAAAAAAAGCGAGCTGAACAGGAAAAGAGAGCCCCCGGAAATGTGGATATCATTCTTAAAGAAGGAAAAAGTGTAAAAGAGCTCAACCAAAAGATTCAGGAACTTCTGGGACTGGAAATGGATTTTGAGGTGCATAAGGTATCCCTGGAAGAATTTGATGGGCTTGATATTGGAAGTTGGGAATTAGGCATTTTTATGTTTATGATTGAAGACTAAACGGAGGCGGCCCTATGCTTAAGATATATGATACGAACCACAATGCCATAGGGCATATTGTCAAATACAAGGATCTGAAGGTTGCGAGCGACGTTACAACTGGCGATCAGACTCTTTCTTTTACATACATGGCAAGACATCATGAAATCTGTGAAGAGTATTATATTGAGACTCAGGATGCTGAGTATGTAGTAAAAGAAAAGAGTGTAAGCACAGATGGATTCCTCTCCTTTGTTGCGGTACTGAACCTGGAAGAACTGGAGGCGAAGCCCTGGAGCTCCTTTGGCATTACGGATTCCACAATAGAAGATGCGGCCAAGCTTGCTCTGGCTGGATCCGGCTGGACGGTTGGCGAATGTACCGTAACCAAGAAAAGAAATGCAGGGATATTGCAGACAAATACGCTTGGAGTAATTCAGAAGCTGTGTACTGCATTTATGTGTGAAGTCGTTTATGATACCAAGAAAAAGACAGTATCCTTTTACGATCAGGTTGGCCAGGATAAAGGGAACTTTTTCCTCACAGGGCTTAACCTGAAACGGTTACAGAGGAAGGGCAGCACCTACGACTATTATACGAGAATTATCCCTATTGGCCAGGACGGGCTTACCATCGAGTCCGTGAACGATGGGAAGAATTACCTGGAAAATTACCAGTACACGAATAAGGTGAAGACCTACATCTGGAAAGACGAATCTTATACAGATGCTGCAGCCATGAAAGAGGATGCAGAAGCGAAGCTGAAAGATCTGTCAAAGCCGGAAGTATCATACAGTGCTGATATTATTGATCTGGCCAAACAAAGAGCTGGATACGATGATTTTTCTTTTTCCCTGGGAGATACAATCACCCTGATCGATGCCGCCACCGGGATCCGGGAAAAGCAGCGGATCATCAAGCTTACACAATATCCACAGGACCATACCAAAGATGAGTGCGAACTGGCCAATAAGCTTCCCTCATTCGAAGAGGCCAGGGAGAAGCTCCAGGCCGCCCAGGAAATTATTAACACCGTAATCAGTGATGATGGACGGTACACGGGGACTATCAATGTATCGGATATTTTGCATTTTGACGAGGGTGTATATGGCAGCAGTGCGGTGGGAAATCTGCAGGGGTTGTACAATACTCTGGACGGGAGCTTATCAGAACTGAAACTGGCGGTAGGACAGATCGAGTCAAACTATATCAAGACAGAAGAGGCTGATATTAAGTTTGCCACCATTGAAAGTCTGAAAGCACTTGAGGCAGAAACTACCAGCATTAAGTCTAAATACGCGGAATTTGAGAGTACCGTTACGGATGAACTGGCGGCTAACAAAGCGTTAATCAATGAGCTGGATGTAAAAAAGATTAACGCCGCAGACGCTGATTTGAAATACGCAAGCATTGATTTCTCCAATATTGGCATAGCGGCTATGGAGAAATTCTATTCAGAATCTGGCTTGATTAAGAATGTAGTGGTCGGCGACCAGACTATTACTGGCGAATTGGTCGGTGTAACTATCAAAGGTGATCTGATCGAGGGTAACACCATCAAGGCAGATAAGCTGGTCATTAAGGGGGAAGATGGCCTTTACTACAAGCTTAATACCAACGGATCAGGAGTAACTTCGGAGCAGACTGACTATAACAGTTTGAACGGTACTGTTATCCAGGCCAAGAGTATCACAGCAGATAAAGTGGCGGTGACCGACTTGGTAGCTTTTGGTGCTGACATCGGTGGAAACCATATCGGACACGACTGCATATATTCCGGAGCTAAGACTTCTGCGCTCAATACCACCAGAGGATTCTATCTCGGCTCAGATGGCCAGGTAGGATTTGGCGATACGAATGAGTATATTCAGTTCTATAAAGGCGATGACGGGAACTTTCACCTGAGAATTAGTGCTGGCGATATTTTGTTTGGTAAGAGTAAGAAGACTGTAGAGAGCGCAATTACTGAGATCGACACTAAGGTTAATAACGTTAAGTCCATTGTTGGAACCACATACACTTACCAGGTTGGTACTAGCATGACAGATGTTCCTACAGGGGAATGGCTAACTTCAATGCCTAACGTACCACAGGGACAGTATCTCTGGACAAAAGAGACCACCTTATATTCAGACGCAACCACCTCCGTAGGCTATATCGCTACCAGGATGGGTGTTGATGGTGCTGGTGGAGCTACCGGACCGGCTGGACCACAGGGACCCCAAGGTGAAAAAGGAGAGAAAGGTGATACTGGAGAGCAAGGACCCCAGGGTGATACCGGCGCAACAGGTCCACAGGGACCTCAAGGTAACCAAGGAATACAAGGTGTGAAAGGTGATACTGGTGCGACTGGACCACAAGGCCCCCAAGGTAACCAAGGAATACAAGGAGTAAAGGGTGATATGGGTGCCACTGGCCCAATCGGACCACAAGGACCCCAGGGTAACCAGGGGCCGACCGGACCTCAGGGACCAACTGGTGCCACGGGACCGACCGGTGCCACTGGTGCTATGGGGCCTCAAGGTCCTAAAGGCGATGGACTTGACGTCAAAGACACTAGAAGCACAAATCAAACGCCGCTTTGGTATATACAAAATTTCCCGATGACCACAGTAAATGAGTTGAAATTAGCAAATACGATTGGTCTAACTGGTGAAAACTTCTGTCTTTTAATAACATGCGTGCCATGGCGAGATGCTTCCGGCGGATATCCTAAGCAGACTGCAAAGATTGATGGTCGTGAATTATGGCGAATCGGTATTAGTGATACGCAATGGAGTACATGGAATGACGCATACACCCTTGCAAATTCTGTTGATATGGGTATAGCCGCTTGGTGTTATAACAACGATCGTACTTATATTAATGGCGGACGATTGTACGCTGGTTCGGTTACCGCTGTTCAAATGGCTGCTAATTCTATAACAACTGAAAAAATTGCGGCTGGTTCGGTTACCGCTGATAAAATTGACGTTGTCAGTTTGTTTGCAAAAGACATCGAGGCATCCGGTTCTATATCTGGTGTTAAAATAGTTGCTAGAGAGATTACTGCAAATCAGTCATACTCTATATTTAACGGCACAAACAGTCAGAAAATCTTATATTTTGATGGATCGTCTATCAAATTAGGAAAAATGGGAACTGGAACATCTATACAAGGTGGCGCCGGATTCGAGTTTTTTGATAAGACGGTCACGATGTATGGTGATCTGAGTTTATACAGTGGCGATATTACCACTCCTGGCAATGTGCAGGGAAAAACAATAACTGCGACTGCAGACATGAATACTAATACCATATATGCATCTAATTGGTTTAGATCGCGCGGTACTACAGGATGGTATAGTGAGGATTATGGTGGTGGCTGGTATATGACGGATTCCGATTGGATTCGGGCATATAACGGAAAAGGTATAACCACCAATGGCAATATGTCCATTGGTGGTTATATTCAGAGTAACAACATAATAAATACAACATATGAGTATCAGTCCAATAGAGGTTCGGTAGACTGGCGCTTTGGTGCGGCAACAGGTACAGGTGATGAAAATTTCTTTAGCTTTTATAAAGCTAACAATGGAATGATTCCACTGGCAATTGATGGAAATTTCGGAAACATTTACGTTGGGTTCAATGTGGGAGGTTCAGGTTCGAAGACTGCTGTAGGAGTTTATCTTGGCGATGAAGTGGATGGAAGTAGAGCTTTTATCTATCACGGAGATTCATACGCTGGGTCAATTTGGATTCAAACCAGACTTGATGGTTCATGGAAATGGTTTAGTCTCGGAAGAGCATGTAGTGCAGCTCTTTCTGATATTCGACTAAAAGGCGATATAAGAGACGCCGAAGTACAAGACGCAACAAAAGTTATTGAAGCAATGCAAATTCGTTCTTTTGAAAGAAAAGATTCTCATAAAAAATACAAGATTGGCTTTATAGCAGACGAACTCGAACAGCTTGACCCTAACCTTGTCGATGGAGGCGGAGAAGTTGACGGACATCCATATTATAAATCTGTCAATAATTTGCAGTTGCTTGCGTATGTTGTAAAAGCAATGCAAGAGCTGAGTTCTAAAGTGGATCGGCTCGAAAGAGAAAACGAAGAACTTAGAAGAAAACTTTATTCATAGGAGGATAATATCATGGCATTAACAACATCTAAATCTATCAACTTATCAGGACAGTCCGTTATCAACGGAGTAACAGTGGAGACCTACACCGCATCTTGCAGTGAGGCTAACCCAAAAACTATGTATATTCAGCAGTCTACCACTAACCAGGAGTTACGGAAAGAGAACCGTACGCAGTGCCGTAAAGACCGTGACGAGTTCGAGGAGCTTGCATATGCTATGCAGGACGAGATGATAGCAAACAAAGGACAGGTTGACAGTACAGAAGAGTGATTGGAGAAGAAAATAAATATGAGAATTAGAGCGAGACCATACTAGGTCTTATTTTTTTACAAAATTGCGCCGGCGCAATGCTGGAGAAAGGACATATATGGAAGTAATTATTTCTTCTACAATATCGGCAGCAGTAACGCTGATAGTGTGTCTGATCAGCAATCATAGCCAGAATGAAAAGACGAGGGCGCTCATGGAATACAAGCTGGAAGAGCTTACAAAAAGAGTGGATAAGCACAACAACACCATAGAGCGAACTTATAATCTGGAACAGAGGATGGCTGTATCAGAAGAACAGATTCGGGTAGCAAATCATAGAATTGCAGATTTGGAACATGATCATAAGGAGGATTAACTGTATGAACATTAATGTAAATGAAATTATGAACTATGTAACCTATGCTCTGATCGCATTTGGCTTGATGGCCTTTGTGGTGTCTCTTATTGTGCAGGCAATAAAAGACCTACCGTGGTTCAAAAAATTACCAACCAGTGCAGTTGCTCTTATCACATCCTTTATTGTATGCACTGCTACAATGGTTGCTTTTTGCGAATATTTTAAAATTGTGATTGAATGGTACTATGTGTTTGCTGCAATTATTGCATCATTCGTGATTTATATGGTAGCAACTGGAGGCTGGGAAAGAGTAAAGACAATCTGGGATAAGACAAAGTACAAAAAATATGAGGGCGAGTGATCGCTCTCATTTTTGAAAGGAGAACTTTAACATGAAATATTTTATCTGTGTAGGTCACGCGAACTATGGCGGTGGCGTCATATCATCTGCAGATGGTACCAGCAAGGGCGGTGTGAACGAATATAAGTACAACAAGGAACTGGCGCCCTATGTGTGCAAATGGCTTAAGGCAGCAGGACA
>OIDZ01000422.1_pt1 | contig 12890 bp, 15 predicted proteins | sample 1581681 | NCBI WGS metagenome assembly OIDZ01 (sample SAMEA3882512, study PRJEB24775) | human gut metagenome | biome: human-associated habitat; feature: intestine environment; material: feces | place: Netherlands | collected 2009/2010
TGCCACCCCCTCCGGCAGTCCCAGCGGGCTGACATTGGCCGAAAAGTCCAGCGCGTCCTGTCCGTACTGCGCCCGGTAACCGGCCCAGTCGCCGCCATGTACAAGCTGCATCATAAAATACCTCGTATCACCAGCCCAAGCGCCAGCGCCAGCAGGCTTTCGGCGTACATCATGCGGTCAGCGCGGCGGATATCCTCCGGCTCAATGGGACGCACAGCATCGCCGATGGTGGGCTTTTTGTAGTATTCACCAAAATAATAGGCGGGCCCGGCCAGCTGCACCCCCAGCGCCCCGGCGCAGGCGCTCTCGGTCTGGGCGCTGTTGGGGCTGGCGTGGCGGCGGCGGTCCCGCCGCCAGATGCGCCACGCCCCGCGGGCGCTGTTGCCCGTCAGCGCCGCCGCAGCCACCCAGAGCAGCGCGGCCAGGCGGCTGGGCAGCCAGTTGGCGGCATCGTCCAATTTGGCGGCACAGCGCCCGAAATAAAGATATTTTTCGTTTTTGTAGCCGAGCATGCTGTCCATTGTGTTGATGGCCTTGTAGGTCAGCGCCAGTGGTGCCCCGCCAAGGAGCATATACAAAAGCGGCGCAATGACGCCGTCGCTGGCGTTCTCGGCCACGGTCTCCACGGCGGCTCTGGTCACGCCCGCGGCGGTCAGGTTTTGCGTGTCACGGCCCACGATGCGGGCCACGGCCCTGCGGGCCGCGGGCAGGTCGCCCCTTGCCAGTTCCTTGTACACATTGCGGCTCTCCTGTGCAAGACCCTTGGCAGCCAGCGCCTGGCCGCACCAGAGCATTTGCAGCGCCAGCCCCAGCGCCGGATGGAGCCTTGCCGCGGCCCAGCAGGCAAGCCCGGTAACGGCCAGCGTGCCCAGCGGCAGCACCGCGGCCACCGCGGCCCCGCCGACCAGCTCGCCCCGCGGCGTTTTGGGCAGTGCGGTGCGCAGACGCTTTTCCAGCGCCGAGATGCACCGGCCCATGAGCACCACCGGATGCGGCAGCCACACCGGGTCGCCAAACAGAGCGTCCAGCAAAAAGCCGCCCAGCACCGCCCAAAAGATCAGCATGTGCTCTCCTTCGTGTACTGCACGGTCTTGACCAAACGCAGCTCATGCCGCGACGCCCAGTCGCGGGCGTCCAGCACATAGCCGCCCGCGTTGGGGCCGCACCACCGGTAATAGCTGCGGCGCGGCACGCCGTAGCGCTCCAACGCGGCCATCTGGGTGCCGCCGTGGGCCAGGATCACCAGCATTTCCTCGCCGTCGGCCAGTGCCTTGTCCACCAGCGCCGCAAACGTGCGGCATACGCGGTCACTGAAATCATCCTTGCGCTCACCGTCGGGGCAGCTGCTCTCGCAGTTGGCGGCGACCCACGCCTGATAGTCGGGGTCGTGCTCCATCTCAATATAATTGCGGCCTTCAAAGCTGCCGAAGCACATCTCCTTCAGCCCGTCCACGGGCACGAGCTCCGCGTCCGGGAACAGCACCTCCGCCGTCTGCCTTGTACGCTGCAGCGTGGAAATATAGACAACCTTTGGGTCAATATCAGCCCGGCGCAGCTGGGCCAGCCCCTCGGGTGAGAGCGGGATGTCCCGCTGACCCTGATAGCGCTTCTGGGCGTTGTACTCGGTCAGGCCGTGGCGCAGTAAATAAATCAGCATTTCGGAAGTTCTCCTTTCAAAATCGTCGGCAGACCGCAAAACATCTGCACAACGCAGTCCGCGCGCGCGGCCAGCAGACAGGCCAGACGGCCTGCCGCCTCCCGCGCGGCACGCGCGGCGGGGTCAATCGGCACAACGCCGCCGCCGACCTCCGCCGCGGTCACAACATCATAATCTGCCAGCTCGTCGGCCAGCCGGTTCAAATCGGCGGCGTCGGCGGCCAAATCCTGCACGTCATACACCTGCCGCCCGCCGAGCTTTTGCGCAAAGGTGCGCTTGCCGCTGCAGAGCGGCCCTGTCACAAACACCATTTACAGCACCCCCAGCCATTGGCAGGCGGCCAGCGCCGCCAGCATCCAGATCTCGCATTTTTGCAGGAACCACCCGGCCAGATCACCGGTCACACCGCCAAACTGTTTTTTTGAAACAACGTAGTACCGCGCAAAAACGCAACCTGCGGCCAGCACCAGCGCCCAGCCGCCCAGTGCAGTCAGCCCCACGGCCAGCATGGCGCAGAGCGCGGCCAGCACCTGCCGCACGCGGACGCGATCCGCCGCCGTGGCAAAGGTGTGGGCAAGGCCGGTGTTGCACAGCCGAATGACCGCGAACGCGCCGCAGTGGGGGTCCTTTAAAATTTCCAGCTTCTTCGCGGTATCGCCGTAGCTTGAAAGCGCGTCGCAGGTGTCGGCGTAGCCGTCCAGATGGATCCCGCCCGTGACCCAGACCGGCACAAGACAGAACCCCGCCGCGCGGGCAGCCGCAGGCAGCGGCAGCACGCCGCAGACGCACCACAGTGCACCGCACACCACCCCCACCAGCGGGAAGGCGCAGAGCGCGTACCGCATATTTTTTTCGTTCCAGTCGAACTGCGGCATCGGCAGGGCCGAGAACATGGCGAACGCCACCGCAATCGTCTGTAAAGCTGTCACGGACCTTCACTTCCTTTGTAATAGACGGGGATGCCGCAGACAACGCGCACCACGCGGTCTGCGCGCGCCGCCGCAGCGTTGTTGACGGCAGCCAGCGCGCGCAGATAGCGGTCCGTATCGCCCGCATAGTCTGCCCCACCGCTGAACACCTCGTTGGAAACCACAATCAGATTATCACATTGCAGCAGCATCTTGTCAATGCCCCGCAGGATTGCCGCCGCGGTTTCCGTCCCTGCACCGTCGGGGTCATACAGCTCATTGGCGGTCAGGTTGCCCAGGTCCTCCAGCAGCACGGTGCCGCGCCGGGGCAGGGCCACGCGGTCCAGGTGCAGCGGGCACTCTACCGTGGTGAACTGCTTTTCGGCCCGCATGGCGCGGTGCTTCGCCACGCGGGCGGCGCACTCGGCGTCCCATACCTGCATCGTCGCCAGATAGGTGCGCGGCAGCGGTGCGCGCAGGCAGAGCGACTCCGCATAGGCGCTTTTGCCGCTGGCCGCGCCGCCGATGACCAGCGTCAGCACTGCGGGGTGTACGGCGTGATGCCGCCCTCCGCAAACGAGTAGCAGCCGTTGTAGACGGCCAGCGCCATATCCCACAGCGGCAGGCTGGCCACCGCGCCCGTGCCCTCGCCCAGATGCAGCTCTGCGGTGATAAGCGGTTTTTTGCACAGCGCGTCCAGCACAATATGTGCGGCTGGCTCGCTGGACACATGGCTGGCGAAAACGGCCTTTTCCGCCGCGGGGCAGAGCCGCACCGCGCACAGCGCCGCCACGCCGCTGATGAATCCGTCCATCACGATGGGCAGCCTTTCGAGCGCACCACCCAGAAACACGCCGCACAGCCCGGCAATATCAAAGCCTCCCAGCGCCGCCAGCACCCCCAGCGGGTCCGCGGCGTCGGGGTGGTTGCGGGCAATGCCGCGTTCAATCGCATCTATTTTGCGCTGCAGTCCGGCGTCGGAAAGTCCCGCGCCGCGCCCGGTCATCTCGGCCACAGGGCGGCCCAGCAGCACGCTGGCCACGGCGCTGGACGTCGTTGTGTTGCCGATGCCCATTTCCCCCGTCGCCAGCAGCTGTGCGCCGTTCTGCTTCTGCGCGCGCACCAGCGCAATGCCCGCGGCGATGGCCTGCACGGCCTGTGCGCGGGTCATAGCCGGGCCGGTGGTAAAGTCAGCCGTGCCCGCAGCAATGCGGCAGTCCGCCGCGCCGGGCACGGGTGCGCCCGCAATGCCCATATCGACGGGCACGACATCGCAGTGGGCCGCAGCGGCCATGCGGCAGACGCTGGTGCGGCGGGCGGTCAGGTTTTCGAGCACGGCGCGGGTTACGGAGGCCTCGGTCTGGCTGACGCCCTGCGCCACAACGCCGTTGTCCGCGCAGAGTACCAGCACCGCGCGGCGGCTGACATCCGGCACGGGGTCGCCGGTCAGCGCGGCGGCGTCCTCGACCATGGATTCCAGCCGCCCCAGTCCGCCCAAAGGCTTTGCCAGCGCAGCCCAGTGGGCGTGGGCTGCGGCGCGGGCGGCCTCGTCCGGCGGGGTAACGGCTGCAAGCAGGTTTTTCAGTTCGTTTTCGGTCATGATGTTTCCTTTATATAATGTTCGGCTGCAGCCGCAAAGCGCTTCGGCAGCGGCGTACCTGCCCAGTAGAGATGCGGAAAACCCGCGTAGAGATGTGCATTGGCAAAGCCGCACGCCCACTGCCGCCCGTTTGCCTTGGCAGCGGTGAACGCATCGCCGTTTTCGGTGGAGTCCCAGTGATGGAACTCGTGGACGGGCAGGGTCTCCACCGCGCGGAACAGCATACTGTCGGCGCGGGCGGTCAGGCGGGCGTAGCCGAACCGCACAAGCCGCCCGACCTTGAAGCCCTGTCCGGGCAGCACGCCCACCATCGGGTGGGGCGTGCCGTCGGCGTCCTGTAATGTCCGGCCCAGGTACAAAAAGCCGCCGCACTCGGCCACGGTGGGCAGGCCGCCCCGCACGGCGCTTTTTACGGCGGCGCGCAGGGGGGCGTTCGCGGCCAGCCGGGCGGCGTACAGCTCGGGGTAGCCGCCCGGCAGGTAAAGCCCGCCGATGTTATCCGGCAGCGCCGTGTCGGCCAGCGGGCTGAAAAAGCACAGCTCCGCGCCGTTTTCCCGCAGTGCCTCCAGCGTTTCGGCGTAGGTAAAGCAGAACGCGGCATCCCTTGCCACGGCAAGGCGCACCCGCGGCGGGGGCATCGTGCACGGCACAGCGGCGGGCGCGGGGCGGTCAAACAGGGTGTGCAGCAGCGGCCAGTCGATGGTTTGCTGCGCGGCATCGGATAAGAGCTGTATCTTGCGCTGCAGATCGTCGATCTCGGCGGCGGTTTTCAGACCGAGGTGGCGGCTTTCTATCGCGGCCTCGGGCAGCGGCGGCAGGCAGCCGACCACGGGCAGACAGGTCTCTTTTTCGAGCATCGGCTTCAGCAGAGCGCACAATCCTTGCGTACAATCATTGAGCAAAATCCCCGCGATATGGTGCGGTGTGCGGAACGCCGTCAGCCCGCGCAGCTCCGCCGCCAGCGTCAGGCTTGCCCCCTTGGGCCGCACAACGAGCAGTGCGGGCAGGTCCAGCGTATCGGCCAGCTGCCACGCGCTGGCCGTGTCGGTCACGCCGCCAAGGCCGTCGTAGTAGCCCATGGCCCCCTCGACGACTGCCGCGCCGTGCCCCGCCGCGTGCCGGGCGTAGAGTGCGCGGGCGATCTGCGGTGCAGAGAAAAACAGGTCGAGATTGTGGCTTTCGACGCCCAGCACCGCGCGGTGGAACATCGGGTCGATGTAGTCCGGCCCCGACTTGAACGCGCAGGGGGTCAGCCCGCGGGCAGTCAGCGCCGCCAGCAGCGCACAGGCTGCCGTTGTTTTTCCGCTGCCGGAGCGGGGTGCAGCCAGAACCAATTGCAGCATTTTTACTCCCTCGCGATCAAGAAAACCGGGTTGTTCGCCATGAGCAGGTGCAGGCTGCCCGCCGCCCGGCTGCGGCTGACTGCGATCTGTGTGACTTGGGCGGTCAGGCCGTGGGCCGTCAGGGCCGCAACAGCCTCCTGTAAGGTTTCCAGCGCAATGGCGCTGATACAGAGCCGTGCATCGGGGTTCGCGGCCAGCGCGGCATCGACGACAGCCCGCAGACTGCCCTTGCTGCCGCCGATAAAAACAGCGTCCGGCGCGGGCCAGTCTGCCAGTGCGGCAGGGGCAAGGCCCTCGGTAAGGTGCAGATTTTGCACCGCAAATTTTGCGCGGTTTTGACGGATAAGGTCACAGGCTTCCGCGTCGCACTCCACGGCGCAGACCCGGCCCGCAGGGGCGGCCAGCGCCAGCTCCACACTGACGCTGCCGGTGCCCGCGCCCACGTCCCAGAGGGTATCTGTGGGGCGCACAGCCAGCTTGGCCAGCGCGGCAGCGCGGACCTCCTGCTTGGTCATCGGCGTTTTGCCGCGGATGTACGCTGCGTCGGGCAGGCCGGGCGTGCGGCGCAGGGGCGCGGGCACATTTTCCACAAGCAGAACACTGAGCGGTGCAAAGCGCTGTGCGGCCAGCTCCTGCGCCGTGCCGGTCACAAGCCGCTGGGACGGCGTGCCGAGGTTCTCCCCCACCGTGGCCGCAGCGTCGCCCAGCCCGGCATCCGCCAGCTGTTGGCAGAGCGTCGCGGGGGTCTCGCTGCCGCCGGTCAGGAAAAAGGTTGTCCCGCCCGCGCGGCAGGCGGCCACCGGGTCACAGGCACAGCCGTGGGCGGAGACGAGCCGCCAGCCCTGCCATGGGCGGCCCAGCGCCGCGGCCAATAATTGCACGCTGGAAACGCCGGGCAGCACCGTGTACGGCAGACCCGCGTCGTCCAATGCGCGGCAGAGCGCCGCCGCGCCGGAGTAGAAGCCCGTGTCGCCGCTGAAAACCACCGCGGCCTCCGCGCAATCTGTCTGCCGCAGCAATGCGCAAATTTCGTCCGTTTTATAGAGGGCTGCGCGGTTTGCCGTGCAGCCCTCGGGCAGGTTTTCCAGCAGGCGGCGCGCGCCGATGATAAGCTCCGCTCCGCGCAGTGCCTCCAGCCCCGCCGCTGTCAGGCTGCCGGGCGCCCCGCTGCCCATGCCCACCAATGTGATCTTCATAAAAGCTCCCTGCATCGCTGTAAAATTGTGTCAGCGGTCTCGCCCGCGTCGTCCGGGCGGCGCAGCACAATGAGCTGCACGCCGCACCGGGCGGCGGCCTCGGCCTTTTCGGCAAAGCCGCCCGCCGCGCCGCCGTCCTTTGTGACCATATAGTCGATATGGAACTGGTGCAGCAGCGCCGCATTTAATTCTTTCGTAAAAGGCCCCTGCATCGCAAGGATATTGCGGTGCGGAATGCCCGCCGCCTCGCATGCCGCGATACCTGCAAGCGTCGGCAGAACGCGCGGGTAGAGCCGCGCCGGGTAGAGCGCTGCGAAGGCGGGCAGCTCCTTGGCACCCGTCGCCAGCAGGACGCGCCCCGGTCTGTCTGCCAGATACGCGGCGGCCCGGGCGGCATCGGCCAGCACCACACTGCCCGCGGGCAGGGGGCTGGCGGGGCGCAGCAGACGGTGATATTCAACTCCCGCCGCCGCTGCCGCCGCACGGATATTGCGCGTTGCCTCGGCGGCATACGGGTGGGTCGCGTCAACGCAGAGCACCGCACCGCGCAGCAGCGCCGTCATTCCTTCGGCGTCCAGCCGCCCGGCGCGCACCGTGATGCCATCGGTGCAGCCCTGTTCCTCGGCCCCCAGCTCTGTCGCCACACAGACCGTGACCGCCGCGCCGAGCGCCGTCAGCGCGCGGGAGAAGCTGCGCCCCTCCGTTGTACCGCTGAAAACCACCACATTCATACGCCGCGATACCCCCTTGGCGTAACCATTCTGTCCTGTAAAATCTGCGTTGCAGCGTTGCCGACAAAGACCGTTGTGAACATATCCACGGCGGTATCCTCCAGCTCAGCCAGCGTCAGCAGCCGTGCGGTCTGGCCGTCACGGCCAATGCAGCGCACCAGCCCGCAGACCGTGTCCGGGCCCTTGCCATTGTCCCGCAGAATGCGAACAGCCTTTTGCAGGTAGTCGGCGCGGCCTTTGGACGACGGGTTGTAGAGCGCCAGACAGAAATCCCCCGCCGCGGCACAGGCCAGCCGCTTTTCAATGACAGCCCACGGCGTCAGCCGATCCGACAGCGAAATCACGCAAAAATCGTGTGCCAACGGCGCACCCAGCACCGCGGCCCCGCTCAAAGCGGCGGTCAGGCCGGGCACGATCTCGATCTCCACCTCCGGGCAGTGCTCCGCCAGCTCCAACAGCGGACTGGCCATGCCGTAGACCCCGGCGTCGCCGGAGCAGACGAGCGCCACCGTCTTGCCGCCCTTTGCCGTTTCCAGCGCCCAACGGCAGCGGTCAAGCTCCCGCGTCATGCCGGTAGCGTAGACCTCTTTATCCGGGTAAAGCGGGCGCACAAGGTCGATGTAGACCGTGTAGCCGCACAGCACGTCGGCGGCCTGCAGGGCGGCCTGCGCCTGAGCGGTCAAATACTGCGCACCGCCCGGGCCGAGGCCCACCACATACACAAGACTACGGTTCATCATTTTTCCATCTCCAATCCGGGGCAAAGGGGGCCAGCGCCACGGCAAGGGTCACACCGTCCCGCGCCCACTTCGGGATGAACAGCACTCCGTCCGCAGCCAGCACCGCCGCACGCTCACAGACATTGTCCACGCCCGTGATGCTCTGCACAAAGCCGGAGGACGTAAAGCGGCCTTTAGCCGTGCGCAGGGCAGCGGCGGTATAAAAGTCCATCTTCCAGCCGTGCGCCCGGCAGAACGCCGCCAGACCCGGCTCATCCTTTTTCAAGTCAATGCTGGCTGCGCGGACAATGCCCTGCGGGGCAAAATGGTGCTCCGCGCAGAAGGCCGCAAAGGCTGTTTCCAACTTTTCCGCCGTCGTGCCGCGCTTGCAGCCGACACCCAACACCGCAATGCGGGGGATCAGGTGCAGCGCTTCACCCGTCGGGGTCAGCGTCAGCGCAAAATCTGCGCGGTCAGCGGCGGCGGCAGGCTCCACACCCGCGGGCGGCGTGCCGGAAACAGCCCAGTCGGCGGCATAGCAAACGCTCTGCCCGGCCAGCAGTGCCCCGCTCACGCAGCGGATGCGCTCCGGCTCGGCCACGGCGCAGTTCTGGCGCTTGGCCCACTCGTCCACGGCAAAAACGCCGCGTCCGTCGGTGGCCGTCGTGATGACCGGCACGGCATGGCAGACCGCCGCCAGCCGCTGCGCCAGCTCGTTTGCGCCGCCCAGATGCCCCGACAGCAGCGGAATCGCGAACTGCCCACCCTCATCCAGCACAACGACGGCGGGGTCCGCAGCCTTGCTGCGGCAGTGTGGCGCGATGGCCCGCACCGCGATCCCGGCAGCTCCTACAAAAATCAGTGCGTCGCTTTGTGCAAACTGCGCAGCGGTCCAATCGGTCAGGCGGACACCGTCCGCACCGCCGCGGGCCACGCTGCCGGGGCAGGCTGCCGCCAGCTGCTGCGCCAGCGCCAGTCCCCGCGCCGTGAACGCAATGTACGCGCAGGTCATCGGTCCGTCCCCCTTCGGAACTCCGTTGTGAACGCCGGGTCATACAGCTTGCTGCGGTCATACTGTGCGGCCAAAAAGTCCCCGACGACAATGAGCGCCGTCTTTGTGATGCCCGCCGCGCGGGTGCTCTCGGCCAGCGTTCCGACGGTGCAATGTACAATTTTCTGTTCCGGCCACGTTGCCTTGTAGACAACGGCGGCAGGGGTCGCGGCGGTGTACGCGCCCTGCAGAAGCGCATCCTGCACCCTGTCGATCAGGCCGATGGAGAGGAAAATGACCATCGTCGCCCCGTGGGCGGCCAGCGCGGCCAGCCGCTCACCTTCGGGCACAGGGGTACGGCCCTCCATGCGGGTGATGATGACGGTCTGGCTGACGCCGGGCACCGCAGAAGCTCGACACGCCGGGCGTATCGTTGTAGGCGATGCCCATGGCGTCCAGTGCGTCCATCTGTTCCCGGATCGCGCCGTACAGGCAGGGGTCGCCCGTGTGCAGGCGCACGGTGGTTTTGTGCGCTGCTTCGTTTTCTTTCATGACGGCAAGCACCTGCTCCAGCGTCATCTCGGCGCTGTTATAGATGGCGCAGTCCGGCCCCGCCAGCCCCAGCAGCGCCGGGTTGACCAGACTGCCCGCGTAGATGATGCAGTCCGCCGTTTGCAGCAGGGCCGCGCCGCGCCGGGTAATCAGGTCCGGTGCGCCGGGACCGGCCCCCACAAAATGTACCATGTCAGGCTTCCTTCCACAATTTCAACAGTGTATCGGCAGTTTTTGTATGACCCAGCGGGCCGTTCCGGTTTGAGAACAGCACCGCGCCGACCTTGAACGCCCCCGCCGCGCGGCGGTCCAGATGCATCTGGATCGCGGTGAGCAGGCCGGCCATGACCGGCTCCCGCAGCTGCGCGGCGTCCAGAATGTCCAGACAGGCATCTGTCGTGGCGGCGTCCATCAGGGCGCGGCAGGTCGCCGCGTCCGCGCCGCAGAGCGCCGCATGGGCGCAGAACAGCTCCGTGCGGCAGTCGGCACAGCGGGAGTGGGTGTTCATGATGCCGCCCGCCAGCTTAACGAGCTTGCCCACATGCCCGACGAGCAGCACCTCCGCGAAGTGCTCCGCCGCTGCCATATCCAGCGCCTCGCCGATGAAATTTGAGATTTTTACGATAGGGATCTCGTGCAGCGCGGGGTAGTTGGCGGCCAGGTAGTCCAGCCCGTAGTTGCCGGGGGCTAAAATCAGGCGGCGGCTTTTCAACGCTGCCTGGTGGATTTCGATTTGCAGCGTATCCAGAAGCGCCTGCTGGCTCATCGGCTCCACAATGCCGCTGGTGCCCAGCACCGACAGGCCGCCCTCGACCCCCAGATGCGGGTTGAAGGTGCGCTTGGCCGCCGCCTCGCCGCCTTCGATGGAGATGACCACCGCGAACCCGCCGCCGTAGCCGACGGCGTCCGCCTCCCGCAAAAGCGCCTCGGTTATCATCTGCCGCGGCACACGGTTGATGGCCGCCGCGCCGACGGGCTGGTCGAGGCCGGGCTTTGTCACACGGCCCACCCCCGCCCCGCCGTCAATCGTAACGGTGCGCGGCGCGCCGGGCAGCAGTGTGACCGCGGCAATGACCGGCAGACCCGTCGTGGCGTCGATGTCGTCACCGCCGTCCTTGACGATGGCGCACGCGGCCCCGTCTGACGTCAGGCGGCAGAACTGCGGTGCGACCTCCACGACGATGCCCTTGGGCGTGCGCAGACCAACGCTTTCCGGCGCGTGGCCGGTCAGCAGCAGCCGCGCCGCGCCTGCCGCCCCCAGCGCCGCACAGGTGCCGGTGGTGTAGCCGCAGCGCAGTAAACGCTGCCCGCTGCGGATGTAGTGCTCAAATTGGGGCTTCGGCTTTGCGCCGCTCCCGGCAAACAGCACCGCGTATTGGTCGGTGCTCAGTCCAAACAGCGCACAGATATTGTCCTGTGCAAAGGCGTCCTGCGGTGCCAGCACAGCGGACACGCCTGACGGCGCAACGCAGACAACAGCGTCGGCCAGCCTTTGGGCCAGCTCCAGCTCATGCAGCGTCACAATGATGGCCACATTCTTCTCATGCGCCAGCACTTGGAGGATGTCCATGAGCTCTGCCTTGCCCTTTACGTCCAAAAACGACGTTGGCTCGTCCAGAAGCAGAATCTCCGGCTGCTGGCAGACCGCGCGGGCCAGCAGCACGCGCTGGCGCTGGCCGTCGCTGATCCTGGCAAAATCGCGGTCCTCAAGCTCCTCCGCCCGGACAAGGCACAGGGCGTCATGCACCTGCTGCCTGTCGGCATCGGACAAAATGCCCAGCCGCCCGGTGTAGGGGTAGCGCCCGGCGGCGGCGACCTCAAAGCAGGATGTCAGCTCGGTGCGGGCCGTGTGGGGCAGCATCAGCGCCAGCTTGCGCGCCCGGGCGTTGGGGGTGTAGGCCGTCAGGTCTTGCCCGTCCAGCAGCACCGCGCCGCCCTGCGCCGCCAGCTGCCCGGCCAGCGTTTTTAAAAGGGTGGATTTGCCCGCGCCGTTCGGACCGATGAGCGCCAGAATTTTGCCGCGCTCGGCGTGCAGGGCAATGTCCCGCAGCAGCGGCGCACCGTAGCCGACGGCGAGATTTTGCGTTTCACAACAGCTCATACCGCGCCCTCCCCGCTGTGGCGGCGCACAAGCAGCCAGATGACCACCGGCGCACCGAACACCGCTGTGACCGAGCTGATGGACAGCTCGGTGGGTGCAAACAGGCTGCGGGCGATCAGGTCGCACAGCAGGCAGAATGCCGCGCCGCCCAGTGCGCAGCCCGGCAGCACCCGCAGCGGTTTTGCACTGCCCAGCGTATGTTTTACCAGATGCGGCACCGCAATGCCGACGAAGGAAATCGGTCCGGCAAATGCCGTGACGCAGGCCGCCAGCAGGCTTGACAGCAGCACAAGCACCACGGAAAACGCCCGCACCGGCACGCCGACGCTGGCGGCGTAGCTTTCGCCCAGCTGGTAGGCGGCCATCGGCTTGGAAAGCAAAAACGCGGCGGCCAGGCAGGGCAGAACGATGGCCGCCGCCGTGGCGACATTGCCCCAGGTCATGCCGGAGAAGCTGCCCATCGACCAGTTGTGCAGGTTGACGATGTTGGAATCCTGCGCGAAGGCGACGACAATATCGGTGACGGCCGAGCAGATGTAGCCGATCATGACGCCGCAGATAACCAAAATGCTCATCTGCTGCACGCGGTGCGCCACGGCCAGCACAAACAGCATGGCCGCCATGGCCCCGGCAAACGCCGCCAGAATCAGCGTCAGTGAGCCGGTGAGCAGACCGCGGTTCAAAAAGACGACCATCGTCAGCGCCACGGCCAGCTTGGCCCCGCTGGAAATGCCCATGACGAACGGCCCGGCAATCGGGTTGGCAAAAAAAGTTTGCAGCAGATACCCGGCCACCGAAAGCGCCGCCCCCAGCAGCACGACCATGACGGCGCGCGGCAGACGCAGCTGCAGCAGGATGTCAGCCGCCAGCGCGTTTGTGCCGCGGCCCAGCAGGGCCGCCGCGATGTCCGCCGGGGAGAGCGCAACGCTGCCCCAGAACAGGTTGAGCGCAAACAGCGCCAGCAGGGCCGCCGCCATGGCAAGGTATGCAATTGTCATGCGTTTGGAGGTGTGCATGCGTGGTTCCCTTTGCGGCGGGCGGCAATGGTGCGGGCGGATATGGAATCCGCCCCTACGTTTTTTCTCTGGTTAC
>OIDZ01000436.1_pt1 | contig 12526 bp, 7 predicted proteins | sample 1581681 | NCBI WGS metagenome assembly OIDZ01 (sample SAMEA3882512, study PRJEB24775) | human gut metagenome | biome: human-associated habitat; feature: intestine environment; material: feces | place: Netherlands | collected 2009/2010
CTGTTCATTCGCTTCTTTCTTTTCATTTGTTACTTCGTTTTTGCGATTTTCTATATCTATTGGAAGGGCTTTTCGAGCTTTTACACTAAGGCTTTCCAGTATTTCATTTATTACCTTTCGTACACACGCACTTAACACATCTTCTCCATGCTCCAGCGCATAATTAGCTCTTTGGATCACGTCTCCACCGTACTGCATCTGAGGATTCATTCTACTCTCCACAGCTAATGTCTCCCCTGTTCTGCCATCCAGAAGATAACCTACAATTGTGGTTGTTCCAAGGTCAATTGATGCAGTAAACAACAGCGGATGTACTCCTTTATAATTATCTTCCTGTCTTTCCTTTGAAGCATCCTGTGAAGCGAAACAGGGTTGCAAATCCAGAATTTCATCATCTATGTAAATCACGTCCCATTCTGCCTCAGAGATTCTTTTTTTATAAAGACTTCCAGCTATTTCTATATCTGTTTTTATGTTTCGCTGAATCGTATGCGAAGCTTTTTCAGTTTCAGGGTTCTCATAAACAGCCTCCACCAGCCGCTCCCACTCTGACTTTTTTTCCCCAGTCTCCGGCTTCTCCAGCCACACTGTTTTCACCTGCAATTCTGGCTGGAAATTCACCTTTCTGGAAAATCCTTCGCTCAAAATTTTACCTCTATTTTTCTTCCCGGGAATCTCCACCTGACAGTCCTTTTCCACCTTCGTCTGACATGCCAGCACAGGCTTTCCATCTACCTTCACCAGACATTTCCCACAGGTTCCTTGCCCTCCGCAAGGCACATCCGGCGCAAGCCCCGCCTGAATCTCCGCCTCCAGAACGCTGGTTCCAACCGGAATCTCTATACTAATCTCTTCCCTCACAAAATACACCTTAGCCATAACCCAAACTCCCTAAAAACAACCGACCGGGCATGCCCCGGTCGATGTATTATTCTTTCAGCAATTTTTCAACAGCCTTTTTGAAATCATATAATTTATCAATATACACATGAACAATTGTCCCGCAATGTTCTTTCACAATCACTCCATCATAGTCGTGTGCAAGCTGATTTCTTACTTTCAGCATATCCATCCACTCATCACCAGTAATCAGATTCGCCTGAAATGATTCTCTGAGAACTTCTCTTGGTGAGCCAGTGACAAATCCAGTTATTGCATAATACTGTACCAGAATATCTTTCATAACCTTCCACGCCAAGTCAAATGTAATACTGAATTTAGCACTGGTTCCACTAAGTACAAAAGAATCTGACAAATCACGCTGTTTCGCCTCCGCCAGAGAGTCCAGTGAATTTCTAAACGACTCAAATCTTCTTATAAATTTCTCGTCCATATTGTTTTATATCCTCCAACAACAGCTGATTCTGACAAGTATCAAGATCAACCAGATCAATTGTGTACAATGTTGGAATCTCTTCTAAATTCTCCTGCAAATCAAGAATTTCGTGTGAAGCGACTCCAGACACTGCAATATCAATATCGCTCCGCTCTGTCGCAGTTCCCTTTGCCCGGGATCCATACAGAATTATCTTCTGTGCCCCATACAATCTGCACCGTTGTATAATTTCTGTCATGACCTCATCAACGCGCATAGTTTCCCCCATTTCACTCATAAAACTAATTTCATTATAGGTTAAATCCCACGCAACGTCAATTTGCAAAATCTATCTAATTTATTTCCATCAATATCCAGTATCAAATTATCCTTATCATTTTTTTCCATTTTCTCACTCATTTCCTAACTGCTTATCACTGATATTTTTTCAAGTTTTTAAAATGTATTTAAAAAACGTTTGTATTTTACATTTTTTTAATTTTATGTGCTGTAGCAGATTATTTTATGCACACATAAAAAAAGAATTCGGCACAAAGTATTTTTATACACTTTGTACCGAATTTCTCTTATTTCTCTTGTACAAATTTTCTCACAAACTCTTCATACCCACAAGGCTTCCCCCAGAAATATCCCTGGGTGAATTCCGGGCACAGCTTTCGGATTTTGAGCCATTCCTGGGCACTTTCTATACCTTCGATACAAATCTTCATATCCAGATTATGAATCATGGTGCAAAACTGATTCAGAAGATAATATTCCTGCTCATCTGCAACTGCTTTCGCAGTGAAAGAACGGTCGATCTTAATGATCTCTGGTTTCAGCTCGCTGAGATAATGGAAGTTCGAGTATCCGGTTCCAAAGTCATCCAGCGCCAGACTGATTCCCATTCGCTTCAGTTCTGTGAGAAAATGCTTCTCATTTATATTTTGTTCCAGAAGATCGCTCTCTGTCAATTCCACGATCACCGCTTCCAGCGGCAGCCCTGTCCTTTTCATTTCTGCACTGATATCCTGAATCACATCAGACTTAGAGGCCTGTACCTGGGAAATATTAATACTCATCCGGAACCCTGAAAGTATCTTCCGGATCTCACTGCATTTTCCCATAGCCTCTTTCATCATCCAGCGGCCAGCAGGAATAATCAGACCTGTTTCTTCCAGAATGGGAATGAACTCCGCCGGTGAAATCATTCCGAATTTTTCAGAGGTAAAACGCATTAAAGCTTCTGCTCCATAAGGCACTTTTTTGTCTTCAGCAAATACAGGCTGGTAAAAAGCTGTAAAGCCCTGAAATCCATTGATCACAGCTTCCCGCAGTTCCTGGGTGATCTCCCTTTTCCGAAGAAATTTTCTGTAGGTTTCCCCATTAAATATATAACAACGGTTTCTTCCCAGCTTCTTCGCCTCATTCAGGGCAAAATCCGTCAGCTTCAATGCTTCTGAACACTGATTTCCCTTTAATGCCGCAAATGGTACAATTCCTCCTGAAACCGTATACATGACTTTAAATTCATTGGTTTCAATAAATCTGTCTATTGCCTCTCTCACTTTATCATAAAGCTTATCCGCATCCTTCGCTTCGTCAGAAGCAACATCCAGAATCAGAAATTCATCTGCCACAAGCTTGTACACCTTCTGTCCTTCTGATATGCAGCCGGAAATACACTCCGCCGATTTCTTAAGTACAAAGTCACCGTACTCCTGTCCGAAGTTATCATTGATTTCCTTAAAATGATCGATTCCTATACGAAGCAGATATCCTGTCTCCAAAGGAGTATCCAGCTGGTTCATATACTCCCGGAAACCAGACTCTCCCAATAGTCCGCTTACATTATCTGCCTTCTGTCTCTCTCCAATCTCATTAATGCAACCAATCATGTAAAGTGGTTTCATGTTGTCGTCACGAACCAGATAACCTTTGCAATGAATCCAGATCGGCATTTTTTTCAGATCCAGCCATCGATATTCCATGCTATGTGTACAGCGGTCTGTTTTAAGAAGATTATCAAATTCCTCCTTCATTTTTTCATAATCAGGTTCATATACAAATTCTTTATGATTCGAAATTACATTGTGAAAACCATTTTTCGGAATACAGAAGCGTTCAAGAGCCTGATTTGCTATGTAATAAAAATCCGTCCGAAAATCAACCACATATGGGTAATTATCTGCAGTGGGGCTCAGAAGATCAATCACGCTGCAAAGCTCATCCACAGACATGCTTTGAAACTTTTTCTCCTGCAGGATCACCTCATCTGTGATCTCCTCTGTCGACTGCTTACTCATACGGGAGAGCAGATTGTCCAGACCTGCTGACCGTGCCACCTTCTTTCTGCGCTTCTGACGGTACAGCATGGTATCACTTCGTCTTACAATATCCTTAAAGTCAAAATCTATATCAGGCTGATAATAAGCATATCCTGCTGACATGCTGAGTGGATACTCCAGCTTGTTCGTTTCCGCTGTTTTTTTCAAAATCAGCTCCAGCGCCTTCAGCCGTTCCGGAATCATATCCTTCTCATCGCTATGATATACATATGCAAACTCATCGCCGCCAATCCGAAAACAGTTCTTTACATTCTGAAATGCCTGACTGATACACTGATAGCATAGCTTCAGCGCTTCGTCTCCCTTTTCATGCCCAAAATTGTCATTGATCACTTTCAGATTATCCAGATCAAACAGAACTACACCTGTTGTACGAAGTTTAATATCACTTTCATCCAGATATTTCACCATGTCCTCGTAAGCGTTTCGGTTCATGGCCTCTGTGAGCATATCCATGTTGGCTATTTTCTGCAGATAGATCACCTTTTGTTTCTGGATGTATTGATCGTAATATTGGGAAACCTGGATCCAGATCAGCATAATGATAAACAGCAGGGTTCCTATGGGAAGCAAAATGGATGTCTGTTGAAATTCCCTCAAATAATAAAGGAACATTTCTGCCATTCCGAATACTATGAGCACACACATAGGATACTGGAATTTCTTGGCTTCATCGTTGCCTTCTTTTCTGGCCTCGTAAAGAATGAGGGCAACTGTGTAAACTGCATTGGCAACCATAATAACATGGGTTGCGGGAAGCAGCCGGAATATATCAATAATTCCCGTACACTGAAGCAGAACGTCAGCTGCCATATTCGCAAGATAAAGAATGGGAAAAATCAATGCACCTTTGTGATATCTGCTTTTACAGATATCATATAGCAGGAAATTAAAGGGTACCGGGAAAAGGAAGAATGAAAAATAATCCACAAAATACAAAGTTCTTCCATCCGGAATCAAAAACTGCAGGAATCCACATTGTGCCAGTGTCCATACTGCAATCAGCAATGAGAAAAATCCAAGGTTTAAAAAGACCTCTATCTTCGTTTCTGTCTCGTCTCTTCTTTTTCTTCGCACTGCTCCCAAATAAAGCAGCAGGCAGATGATGCTTGCAAACAGGATCCCGCAGCTGAGCAACAGGGTTTTAAAGCTGTCCATTAAAATTTTCAGAACGCAATTGCCCCGTGTTCCGTATACAATGCTGACTTCATTTCCATAATAGTTGTCATATACTGGAATAATTCTAACCTCAAGACTTTTACCAGCGCTGTCTTCCGGAATATTCACAATGTGCCAGCAGCTTCCCGGTGACTTCATAAAGCTGGGAGCATCTTCTTCATTTCCGTATTCGTATATTTTTTCTCCGTCCAGCCACACTTCTGCAATGGTGTGTGTGGTTTTAAATAAGATTGATCTGGGATCATCGAAGTCTTCGGGCAGAGCAATATTCTCTGATTTGATTTCTCCATCTGTCAGTTTTTTTGTTTCAAACCTAATCGTATTATCCCAGAGCAATTTTTCCCTGGCTGTACTCTGACTGAATATCCAACCTGAAAAACCAATTGCAAACAATCCAAATACGAACAGGGTAATCCATAATTTCTTTTCTATTTTCATAGTTTCTCCCTACTATATAAAATAGCACTGTTCACTAAGTGCACAATGATCACCTTGTGCTGCAATTCTGTGCAAAATTTACCCGCACAGAATATTACCTGTAAACAATGACTCACAACTCATCAAAAGATATACATAGACAGCATATCAAACCCATTTAGCTTTTTCAAGGTTTTGACAGATTTTGTTAAAACCTTTTTATTTGAGGGCAAAAAAATATCTGACGGGGCAATTCTGCCCTGTGCCAGATATTTTCTTCGTTTCTGTCAGCTTATGTGTCTGCCGATTCTCCGGTAATCACGCTCATATTAATGTATGCGACTTCCCTTATGCAAATTTCTCATCCAGATATTCTTTCAGGATTCCCAGATTTTCATCACTGTACAGCTGATCTGCCGCATGCTTATAATTATGAAAAAGCTTAAATTCCACCTTATCTGTCCCAACAATTCTTGTAAGCAGTGCATTCAGTCTCTCAGACTGCAGATACGGAACATCTAAATCCGCATCACCATGCCAGATCAATATATCCGGGCTGTTTTTCTCCGTAAAATTTTTCTCAATATAATATAATGGACTATAGTTGTTTTTCTCATCCTCAGTAAGAGCTTTTACATCCTTGCGCATCCAATAAGATTCCACATCCTCGTAGCCGGTATCTTTAATTGCTCCCTGAAGCCACAGGCTGGCCGCCCAGCGGACAATTTTTGGAATCCTCAGCTCCCTGTAATCATCTTCCATAGTTCCGAATTCCATACAGCCGTAATAGTCCAGAATCACCTGAACTTCACTGGAAACAGGATGGTTCTCATCTTCTCCGATAAATGGAACACTATTAAATTCCTCATCATTGGAAGCGCCACAGATCACTGATAAATACCCCCCAGCTGACTCTCCCCAGATTGCGAAACGCTCCGGATCGTATCCATATTTCTCTGCATTTGCACGAAGAAAACGGATCGCTGATTTCACATCTTCCACTCCTGCCGGAAAGGCTGCTTCCTGGGCAAGACGATAGTTAACGGATGCACATGCATATCCATGATCGCGGAAATAGCGGTACATCAGCTGCGCCTGACGGGACTGGCTATCATTGTATACGAAGCCGCCCCCATGTACCAATATGATCAACGGCATAGGTTCTTCACTGTCCGGCACATACAGATCCAGATAATCATTTTCGGAAGCCTCAGAATATGGCAGCTTCTCATAAGCTTTTCCACCATTCCATTTGGAAGAATCATCCAATTTCACTGATGGAGAGTATACATTATGAAAAACCACACGAACAGCTTCATGATTGTAACCAAGAATACCAACTATAGCAGCAAGACAGATTCCACCTATGATAAAACCTTTTTTCTTCATTTTTTCAACCTCTTTTCCACCTTAAATCATAAGTCTTTCACTTCATTCACATGGAATTTCCACCACATAAAACCGTTCTTCATCTGCCACGGTAACCTTCACCGGTCCGTTTCCATCTGCCTGTACAACTGCCATTGCCTCACCATAATAAGTCGCCACAGTATGGTCAGTATAATTCCCTTTTACATAAGGAGCCGGGCTTCCGAGTCCCTTCAGGACACCATTTTCTACTGTTACTTTTATGTTATGTTTCTCCATTGGTTTCCAGATTCCCTTGCTATCTGTGTATTGCAGTTGAATAAATGCAAGGCCCTCCGGTTTCACGGTTTTCTCCTCTGGGCGCACCTGAAGAACCGTTTCTTTTCCTGCTGTATGTAATGAATAACGGTTGATTTCTCTTCCGTTTTCATCGTAAGAAACCGCCGTTATCTCCCCATTCTGATAGGTGATATTAAAGTTTGCACGGCATTTTTTCACTTTCTTTTTACCAGCACTTTTGCCATTGATAAACAGCTCAACCTGTGCAGCCCTTGCATAAACTTCTACCTTCGCCGGTTCTCCGTTACAGCCATCCCATGCCCAGCTTTCCAGAGCCTTTGTCAGCTGCCAGCCGGTAAGACGAAGCTTTTCTTTCTGGTAAACAGGATCAACTGCAATAAACGGACCTGTCTCTCTTTCAAAAGCAACTCGAGTATATGCAGCCTCTGCACGCGGCTTTCCATTCAGGTCAATTCGACCATTTCCACCTGTCATTCTCGTGGCTGGATCTTCAAATTTATAGTCAGAATACTCTGCTGCACCATCCCCGACTTCTCCGATATAATCCCATCCTGCCCACACAAAATCACCGATAATCCGTTTGTTTTTTTTGGCAATTTCCCAAAAACTATACGCATCCTTACAGAAGGTTTCACTTCCCAGAATCAGACGGTTCGGGTACTTTTTCAGATCATGTTTGTAGCGGAAAATACCGTAATTATAACCTGCGATATCCATGTTTGCGTAGGCATCCTTCGTCCTTAAATCGCATGGATAAAGGGTGGCACCGCACTTCATAAAGTAGTCTCCAACCAGACAGGCAAGAGTATTATAGAACTCGCTTCCTACCGGCTTTTTCTTCTTTTCCGGCTTGGAAGCAGCTGTCTTTTCTGCCTTGTCATCACTGTAAACGCCAAGTCCTATGGAGCTTAAGAAATTGAAGAAAATATTGATTCCGCAGGTAACAGGACGGGTGGAATCCAGGCTGTGAAGATAGTTTGTCATATCACCGGTAAGGGCAATTCCCTTCTTCTGGGCTGTCTCTGCAACCTCATTTCCGGTGGAGTACATGATCACACTTGGATGGTTGTAATCCTTATCAACCATGTCTTTTAAATCCTGTTTCCACCAGTCAGCAAGCTGTCCGGCATAATCATATTTAGTCTTATGAATGTACCATACATCTACATATTCATCCATCATCAGCATTCCCACACGGTCACAGGCATCCAGAAGTGCCTTAGAGCAAGGATAATGTGCAGAGCGGACTGCATTGTATCCATTTTCTTTGAGAATACGCATTTTACGTTCTTCTGCTTCCGGATACGTACATGCACCAAGCACGCCATTATCGTGATGAAAGCATGCACCGCGAAGAATCACACGCTCTCCGTTAATGGTCATTCCTACCTGAGGATTCCAGATCAATTCACGGATTCCGAAAGTTTCAGTTACTTCGTCTTCACCGAAAATTGCTTTACAGGTATAGAGATTCGGGTGCTCTGTATCCCAGAGCTTTGCGTTTGGAACATCCAGCTGGAAGATGGCCTGGTATGCTGCTTCCTGATTATTTTTTTCCGCTTCCACCTGCGCCAATTCACTCTTCTGACCATTTTTTCCAGTCTGTACTGATTCATTTGGCTGCATGTTTTTATTATCTGATGATATTATTTTGTCATTGTTTACATTTCCTATTTTTGTACTTTCACCAATTACTCTAAGTACTTTAGAGCCCTCAAACTCAATCTTCAGGGAAACCTCTCCCGGCGAAGAAGTTTTCACAACGACCTCAATTCTCGCCGGATCATAGCTTAAGGTACGGATTTTCACACCGTTTACCGGAATATGTTTTTCTTCCCCAACATACAGATAAGCCGGACGGTAAATACCGGTTCCTGAATACCAGCGGCTGTTTGGCTGGTCAGCATTGCGCGCAATGACTTTGATCTCATTCTCTTTTCCATACTGGAAAAAGCCCTCTGTATCCACATAAAAATTGGTATAACCATAAGGACGGTAAGCCGCCTTTTTCCCATTTATGTAAACTTCACCATTGTGGTAAATACCCTCAAATTCAATGAGGACTTTCTTACCTTTATACTCCTCTGGCACAAAGAAATTCTTGGTATATTCGTAATCTCCACCAATATACCATCCAATATTTCCCTCGCCGGTACTCTCCTGAGTACGCGGCTCACTCAGCATTGCGTCATGTGGCAAAGTCACCGGATAAGCTTCCTCATCCCTGGTAAGACACCTGCATATCCAATCCTTGTTAAAATCAATTTTCTGCATACAGTAAACTGCTCCTTTCTGAAATCTCTGTCCTTAAACCAACTACCTTTTCGGCATTCTCGTTCTGTTGACAGTTTACTGCTTTTTCCTATCTCTGTGGAAGAATTAGCGTGAACAGTCCTTTTTTTAGCGCTAATAACAGCCCACAGAACTTTATAAATCAAGTCTGTGAGCTGTCTTCTCTACCTTCAGCTCGTTCCCATCCCACACAATATGTACCTGTCCCTCAGCAACAGGCAATGTACAATCAAAGCTGTCGAAAAACTCAGTATGCGGTTCTACCACAAATTCTTTTCCGCCGACTCCAGTAAATTTCAGCCCCATGAAATACTTCGCCAGGAAATAGATCGGGCTTGCAGCCCAGGCATGGCAGAGACTTTTTCCAAAGCGGTCGCCGTACATATCGTACTGAGTTTCTACTGGTGCCTCCGGGTCAAACTCTTCCCAGAAGGTAACTGCACCGCGGTCCAGCATACCGCCCCAGTAATTGCGAATCTTATTTAGTACAAATTCCAGATTTCCGGTCTGGCAGAGCATATCCAGTTCAAAGAAGTTGAAATACGGAGTTGTAATTGCCGGAATTGCATCATTCTTAATTACATTTGCCAGAATTTTCTCCTGCTCTTCTTGTGTTGCAATGTGAAAAAGAATTGCAAAAATATTGGCATGACGGGTCACATTTCTCTTACCGGATTCAAAGGAATCAATAAATGCGCCTTTCTCCTGATCCCAGTATAATTTACGGATCTGCCCGATCAGTTTCTCATATTTCTCCATGTATTCCGGATTTTCTTCTCCAAGAGCCGCACTCACTTTCGCCATGGTCTGCCAGCATGCTGCGAACAGCATCTGCTCTGCACAAAGGGCGCCAGTCTTATCCATATCAGCCCAGTCAATGTAGATCCAGTCATTTTCACGACCTACAAGAAATCCGTTTTCATCCAGCTGACCCTCACAGAACTCCATAAGGGAGCACATTTTCGGGTAAACCTGGCGGACAAATTCCAGGTCACCATATGCCTCATAATGATAAAGCACGCCCAGGATCCAGAACAGAGAATAGTCCATGATGGTATTGATATGTCTTGTCATAGGATCATTTCCACGAAGTGCCAGAAGAGTTCTCTGGTCAATATCAGGATCTGCCAGCAGATACTGATTTACAAAAAAGCTCTGGTAGGCGTCTCCGGACCAGATCCATTTGTCACGTTTCACCCCATCTAGGAAAAAGATACCGCTGCAAAGACGGAAGGTATGCTCTGCCACCTCCCAGATTTTATTTAGTTTCTCATCATTACACTTAAAGGAAGCGCGTTTCGGGAAATCTACATACTGATAGAATGCTGTGATTTCCACATCTTCGGCTTTGCAATTCGGAATGAATGCAAAACGGACTGCACAGCATGGGCATCGGTTTGTTACAGGATCCGGCTGCCAGCTGTAGTAGCAGTGCTCAAGGTCAAGAGCTTCGTCCTCAGACTCACCGCAAAAAACCTCTAAATCCTCATCTTCGCTTGTACTGTCAACACAATTACTGCGTTTACTTTTCACATAAACCGCCGCCGTCAGTTCCGTCTCAAACTCTGCCAGCACGCCACCGTTTATCTCACTGATTTTTACAGGCTTGCACTCTTTTTCTGTATATTCCCACACAGTAGGATTCTGTCCCGGCTTGGTAAAATACTTACACACTCCAACCGGCACTAATGGCTGGGAATAATCCTCCGCCTGCCATGTTTTATCAGAATAGATCACCTCACCCTGCACATAAGCGCAAGGAAATGCCTCCACGCAGCCTGCATGAATAGAGATCCGCACCTTTCCAGGTGCTACTGTAATCTTCTTTCCAAATGGATATTTCTTCTCCCCATTTTCCCAGGTTACAAGCACATGACCAATCGCATTGGAAAATACAGTAAAGCTGGTCTCCTGCTCCAATTCATAAGTCCGGCGGAAAGCCACACGGTTGCGGAAGCCCTCACTCTTCCAAAATGCCGGCCATCCAAAACCTCTCTCCACACGGCTGAAATTCTGTTTCATTGCATGATATAATTCAAAATCTCCCGGATACCAGATCCAAAATGTATGTTCCATTTCTGTTTTCCCTCCGTAAATTATTGCTGTTCACAATCTTTGAACAATAACCAATTCTCATTTCTTGTAAATCTACTCATAATTTAACTATAGTATAAAATGAATTTTCCCAATAGTCCACAACATCCCACGTTTAAAAAGCTACAGATTACGCTTTCGTATCTGGTTACGGCTGGTGAATTAAAAAAAGAAGGGCGCGGAAAAAGCACGTGCTATTTCAGGTTAAATTAATCTACCACGCGCAGAACGTTCTGATTTTTATACAAACAAAGAAGGCGCAACTTAAAAACAAACTTTTAAGTCGCACCTTTTTTGTTTGCATCATTACATTAAAAATGAAAGCTTTTTTCTTTGGCATAATAGTACAGACATCATCAGAAAAACACCTTCAACGAATTATACAAATCTGCGATCCAGCAATTATACGCATGACCGCCCTCTTGGAATACGACCCAAGCTACATTTTTATCCAGTGAAAATCGCTCTGGCATCTTTTCCAATACTTCATCCAGAAACTCCTCATGATTTTCCAACGAAAAATCGTCCGTTCCATTTCCATTGTACCAATATTTAAAGTCATATTTTGTATTCATCTGATTCCAGAATCTTTTTAAATTCTTCCACATCTGCCCAAGCCCCTGAATAAGAACCAATATAGGCAAAAAGATCTGCACAATGCATCATACCGGAATTTACCGTTGTTTTTGAGCCTCGGGAAAGGCCTGCAAAGCCTCTGTGATCTCTGGTATTCTGCAGATTTTCCTCACTTACATTTTTTTGCGCATAAGTAGAGTATTCTGACTCTACCAACGGAATAATGTCATTTCTTAATTCTTTCCAGAAATACATTGGCCACTGGTCGGCATAAGGATCTTTTTCCGTGTCAAACAGTTCTGTCGGTTCCATATCCCGGTACCCCATAGACACAACCGGGGAATAGTAAGTTGGAGATACTACAATGACCGGTTTGCATTCTTTCCTTTGAATCATATTGTCCAAAACATTGCAGGTTATTCTTCCAGTAGAGCTGTCCCCAATCCAGTAATCTTCAAATCCTCCCGTTCCATGGAGCAGATAAAGAACATCATATTCTTTATTGTCATCATAGCCATAAGGAAGATAAACATTCATAGATTTCTCAACCATTATATCGCTTTCCCCGGTCACTGCTTCCAGCGCATAGGAATGGCAGGTATATCTTAAAGTTTCTACTGTTCCTTTTTCACTGCAT
>OIDZ01000438.1_pt1 | contig 12493 bp, 11 predicted proteins | sample 1581681 | NCBI WGS metagenome assembly OIDZ01 (sample SAMEA3882512, study PRJEB24775) | human gut metagenome | biome: human-associated habitat; feature: intestine environment; material: feces | place: Netherlands | collected 2009/2010
CTGCCGCACCTCGCTCGCCGTATCGGCACTTAGAATTATGCGGTATTGCCCTAATACACAAAGCGGGTGCTCAGGCGGGCCGATAGTGAGCATCGGCCACTACAAATGGAGCACGCGTCGTGGTATATGGCAATAGTTTGCAGCAGCGCGTTATACGAACTCTTGGGCGGAGAGATTTATCTGGCTGTTTCTAGGTGCACATTTGTGCATTTTATTCTTCATATTCATCTTATTTCGCATTTTTGTGTACCTCGTCTAAAATTTTTAGAGCCAAATATACTCTTAAAAATATACGTTATAATAATGAACTCACATATCAAAAATACTTAGCTGTGTTTCTTTTAATGACTCAACTTTTCTAATCGTTATTTTGTCATCTTCTTGAACTTGCCCACATAGAAGAGGTGACGAAGGATCATATTTGGCAGCGTTTGTTTCTACACTTTTTGAACTATAATTTGCATAGCAATATGCACATCCATTTTTGCATGTATTATAAGTACCTATTTCAACGCTTTCAACGCATCCACATTCTTTACGCTGATTTTTGTCTTTGCCAACATTAAGTTTACATCCGATAATTTTTTCAATTAATTCTCTATCTATGCAACAATTATGAATTATACCACATTCATCCAAATCTATTTTTTCTGCACAACTTCCAATCTTAATATTATTATCCGCAGCTATCTTACTTAATTTCTCAGCAAATTCCCGCAGCTCATCATCATTTAATTCATAACTTGACAATCCATCCATATTTTTTTTATTCTTAGGATATATATCAACAAAACTAATCACGCATTTTTCCGTGTATCCACTTAAAGCCTCAGCAATGCTTTTAAATGCCTTCAAATGATATTCTTTCGTATATCTATCAGAAAAGAATATAGGATCATATCTCCAAATAACTTTTTGCTTGCCAATTTTTTCTGACAGTTCTTGAAATACCGGAATCATTTCTGTTTTTTTATTTGGTAAATTAACCTCAACATCATTTCCATATCCAGTCAATGTGAATTGAAAATAGTAATTATATTCTTTTATCTCGTTTAACCTTTTCATCATTGGCAACGGATTCTTTGTCCAAAACACTATGCAATCTACAACATCTGGAGTAATTTTTATTTCACTTATCTGATGAGCATTCATCGGATTACGAACATATAAAAATCCTTCTTTTATTCTATTATAGAACCATTCCGAATAATAATTAGGAATATCAGTTCTTCTACTTACGCTTAATATCATCTAATTCACCCTTCAAATATGATTACCTGATATCTAATATGTCCTACTTTTAAAATAGGCCATCTACTTAAATATTTCTTACAATTAGATTGACAATTTTCTTCTTGAATTTTATAATTCGCACATTCCACATTTAGAACAATAAGTGAGTGTGGGTACCGACAATCTATCCCCAAACCTCCCGCAGCGCCGCAATCTCCTGTTCCGCCAGAGTAGGATAGAGCGTATTGCCAAAGAGAAAAGCATAGCGGTAGAGGGCAGCGCCGCTGGCACCGAGGGAGCGCAGCGTGGTGGCCTGGGTTGCAATGGCGTGGCCGGTGCACCACTCGGTGCCGGGACCGGAGGTATCACCCTCGTCACCGTCACCGATACGGTAAGCACCAAGGCCGAATGCCAGTTGAACGGATTCTGTGCGCGGCAGCGAGAGCCACTCGGCGGCAAGGCGGCCAAGTGACAGGGCATCGGAACCATTTTTGCGGTAGTTCAGGCCCCAGTACAACTGCGGGATCAGATAATCACAATAGCCTGGCTTGGCCAGCCAGAGCGCGGCATCGCTGTATTGGCCGTCGCGGCAGCCGCTCAGTGTGCCCTGCGGTGAAACCCCAAACCGCACATTGAACGCATGGGCGGCGGCGTAACAGGCCTGCATTAGATCGTTTACATTTTGCCGCCGCCAATCGGCCAGCGAGATGGTGCTGCCGCTTGCGGCATAACTGTCGGCATCAAAATCCGGGGCAGTAGTGGGGTAAAAGTAATCATCAAAATGAATGCCGTCAATGGCATAATTGGTACATAGCTCACGGATGGAATCAGCCAGATACTGCTGGACTTTGATGCTGGCGGGGTCCAGATACAGGCCGGTTGCAGTGTGCTTGACCCAGTTGGGATGCAGCAGAGCGGGGCTTTGCGCGCAGAGCTCAGCCGGGGTTCCGTTGGCCTGCAGGCGGTAGGGGTTGATCCAGGCTTCCAGCGTAAGGCCCTGGGCATGGGCGGTTTCTACCAGCACGGCAAGCGGGTCAAAACCGGGGTCCTGCCCTTGGGTGCCGGTGCAAAGGTGGCTGAACGGAAAATACCGGCTGGGGTACAGGGCATCTCCAAAGGGCCGCACATGGGCAAAAACGGTGTTTGCCCCAAGGGAGGCAATGTTCTGCATGATGGCGGTGGCATCAGCACGGAAAGCGGATTCACTGCTGAAATCGGTATGCTGCCATTCTAGAAAGCTGACCCAGACGGCGCGAATTTCCTGCGCGGCAGCAGGGGACGGAGTGGGTGCAGCGGAAAGCACCGGGCTTGCGGATGGCTGCGGCGTGGTAGACGGCCCCAATACGGCGGGCATTATGAAAAGAAATGACATAAGGAAAAACACCCCCAAGGTTGATAAGAATATGCGCATGATACCACCCCTTTGCCGGTTTGCCATACACCCCAGCATATGCGCCGAAAACGAAAATAAGTGTTGGCAAGCGGGTAAAATTGTGATATACTAAACAGGTATCTGACATCATGAGGGCCATTAGCTCAGTTGGTCAGAGCTGGCGGCTCATAACCGCTTGGTCCCGGGTTCAAGTCCTGGATGGCCCACCATACAGTTCGTACTCGAACCTGATTCTCTATGAGAAAGGGTTCGGGTACGTTTTTTGTTTGCAGGAGGTTCTGAGAAAGGACTACTCGGAACAGTAAACGAGCAAAGGCAGGGTATCACTATGACGGTGGTATCCTGCCTTTTGTGCTATATGGCGCGTTTGGGGGCAATCGCTGCGTACGTGCGTACCGAAGGGGCTGTACACCTCTGGCGCGGAGTGCGTACGCACGTACGCAGCGAAACGACCAAGTTCTTGTTTATAATCAGGTGGAAGAAGATAGCGCAGTATGGTATACTTGAACAGGAAGGCCGACATACAGGAGGGGATAATATGAAAAAAGCCATCTTAACAATTACACTGATAATGCTAATAGTTCTTACAGGCTGTTCAAACACAACAAATAGCGTCAGCCAGACAAATAGTTCTGCTGAGAGTTCTGATTCGGCCATGCAGACGGCCTACGACACCAGCTTAGATGCGCGAACTTTTACGGATAGCCTTCTGAAAGATGCTCTCCAAACAGGGAATCACAGATTACGCAATTGACACGACTACGGGCGGTTTTATAACGAGTGACCCGGTTATTTACATGGTGGGGTATCGTTATACGCATAATGGTCAAACGGATGTATATGGATATAAACTGAGCCAATCAAAGGATGGCTTTGAGGTAATTGCTGAAGGAACTGAAATCGGCGAGGTCATTATCGGAACAATCGATTAAGGTCTTTGCAATTCTTTAAGCAGGGTTTGGGGCAGGCACGCCCCAACAAGAAGCTGTCCCAAAGGGGCAAGAAATTTTCAAGAATTGAAAATTTGTGGCCACGGGACGATTCTTGCTCTCACGTTTTCTCTCAACTTTCGCAATTTTCATTTTTCAATCTGCTTGCAGATTGTTGACAAGCTGCGCTTGACCCGATACTATAAGGGCAAACCAAACACACGCCAAGGAGGTGCAACCATGACTGCCGTAATCTACGCCCGCTATTCATCCGACAGCCAGCGCGAAGCGTCCATTGAAGGACAACTGCGCGACTGCAAGGACTACGCCGAGAAGAACGGCATCACCGTGGTCGGCACCTACATTGACCGTGCCTACTCTGCCAAAACGGATGACCGCCCGGACTTTCAGCGGATGATCAAAGACAGCGGAAAGAAAATCTTCGATGTAGTTCTGGTCTGGAAGCTGGACCGCTTTGCCCGGAACCGATTCGATGCCGTGAACTACAAGTACCAGCTGGAAAAGAACGGTGTCCATCTGGTGTCTGCCATGGAACCCATCTCGCAGGGGCCTGAAGGCATTATGGTGGAGAGTATGCTGATTGGCATGGCGGAATACTATTCCGCCGAGCTCGCCCTGAAAGTGGCGCGCGGTGAGCGCGAAAACGCCCTCCAGTGCAAGTACAACGGCGGTGTGGTGCCGCTGGGCTTCACCATTGGCAAGGAGGACAGGCTGTACCATATCGACCCGGAAACGGCTCCCATCGTGCAGGAGATCTTCAGCCGGTACGCCGACGGCGAACCGGCTGAGAAGATTGCAGCATCCCTGAATGAGCGCGGCCTGCGTACCCGCACCGGGAAGCCGTTCGTAAAGAACAGCTTCTTCCAGATCTTCCGCAACCGCCGCTACATCGGCGAATACCGCTACAAGGACATTGTGACGCCGGGCGGCATTCCGGCTATTGTTGATCAGGACTTGTTCGACCGGGTGCAGCAGCGTTTCGAGCAGAACAGGATCGCCCACGGTCGGCCTGCAAAAGAGGATGTGAGCTATCTGCTGACCACCAAGCTGTTCTGTGGCAAGTGCGGCACCCTGATGGGCGGCGAAAGCGGCACCAGCCACATGGGAAACACCTACTATTACTACAAGTGCGGCAACGCCAAACGCCACGGCAAGGCGCACTGCGACCTGAAAGCCATCCGCAAGGAGCCGCTGGAACGGTTCGTGGTGGACACTGCCATTAAGGTGATTTTCAGCGATGAAATCATCGAACGGCTGATAGATTTGGTCATGGAAGCCCAGCAGCAGGAGAACACCCGGCTGCCTGTCCTGAAAGAGCAGCTCAGGGACACGGAGAAGCGGCTGGCAAACCTTCTGGAAGCCATTGAACAGGGCATCCTGACCCCGACCACCAAGCAGCGGTTGGACGAGCTGGAAGCCCGGAAAGAAGCCCTGAACACCAGCATTCTGGAAGAAGAGCTGAAAAAGCCAGTCCTGACCCGTGAGTGGATTCGGTTCTGGCTTGAAAAATTCCGCAAGGGTGACGTGGGCAGCACGGAACACCAGCGGCAGATCATTGATACCTTTGTCAACTCGGTCTACGTCTTTGATGACCGGGTCGTACTCAATTTCAACTTCACGGATGATGCCAAAACGGTCACCCGTGAGGAAGTGTTGGGTTCGAGTGCTGTGGATAATGCTCCACCAAAGAAAAGCTTCTGCCGTAAGGTGGAAGCTTTTTTTATAAAAAGGCCATCCAGGACTTGAAAGGACGGCCGAGCGAGAGCGAGGTAATGAACAGTCCAGTGGACTGTTCATTAGTCCGTGGGTGTTGGGCCCCTGGATGGCCCACCAAAGAAAAGCTTCTGCCGTAAGGTGGAAGCTTTTTTATAGAATGGCAGACAGGGATATAAAAGCAACGACTTTGCCCCTCCCTATGAAAGCGAATGTTTGTGGCGTAGATTGCAGTTTTTTGGCGGTTATGTTACACTAAAATAATAGTGTGAAAATGGTAAGGAGAAAAAATAGATGGAAAAACAACACAGCGGCCGGAGCTCATTTTCCGGCAAACTTGGCTTTGTCCTGTCGGCAGCCGGCGCCTCGGTTGGCTTGGGCAATATCTGGCGGTTCCCATACCTGGCGGCAAAATATGGCGGTGGAATTTTTCTGCTGATTTACATTCTGCTGGCGGTCACCTTTGGCTATACAATGATTATGGCAGAGACAGCGTTGGGACGGATGACCCGGAAAAGTCCGGTTGGGGCCTTTGCAGCTTCTGGAAAGGGACGCTGGCGTGCATTTGGAGGATGGATCAACGCGGTAATTCCCATTTTGATTGTGCCGTATTATTCGGTTATTGGCGGTTGGGTTATCAAGTATCTGGTGGGGTATATTACCGGTCATGGCAGTGAGCTGGCACAGGATGGGTATTTTTCCTCTTTCATCGCCAATGGCGCTTCGGTGGAAATCGTATTCCTGCTCTTTACCCTGCTTACACTGGGCATCATTTTTGCCGGTGTCCGCAATGGTGTGGAGCGTGTTTCCCGGATGATGATGCCGGTACTGGTGGTGTTATCAGTAATTATTGCAGCTTATTCAGTAACACGGCCCGGTGCGCTGGAAGGAGTGAAGTACTTTTTGGTACCGAATCCGGCCAATTTTTCATGGATGACAGTGGTTACAGCCATGGGCCAGATGTTCTATTCTTTGTCCATCGCAATGGGTATTTTAGTAACATTCGGCTCTTACATGAAAAAAGATGTATCCATTGAGGGATCTACCAAGAACGTTGAGATTTTTGATACGCTGATTGCAATGATGGCCGGGTTGATGATCATTCCGGCGGTGTTTTCGTTCTCTGGTGGTGACCCGGACACCCTGCAGGCCGGTCCCGCACTGATGTTTATTACGATCCCGAAAGTTTTTGAAAGCATGGAACTTGGTTCGCTGGTGGGCGTGCTGTTCTTTGTGCTGGTGCTGTTTGCAGCGGTGACAAGCTCTATTGCATTGACAGAAAGCGCAGTATCGACTTTTGAGGATGAACTGGGATGGAGCCGCAAAAAGGCTGCGGCAGTGATTGGGATTATTATGGTGCTGCTTGGAAGCTTGTCGGCGCTTGGCTATGGCCCACTGTCGGGCGTGACCGTTATCGGGATGCAGTTCCTTGACTTTTTCGACTTCCTGACAAACTCAGTTATGATGCCCATTGCGGCCATTGCAACCTGCCTGCTGGTGACCAGCGTGATCGGCGTGGAAAAAGTTGAGGAAGAGGTGACCCAGAATGGTCAACCTTTCCGCCGAAAAAAGGTTTTCAATTTTATGATCCGCACCCTTTGCCCGGTGTTTGCTGCCATCATTCTGGTAAGTTCTGTGGCGAATGCCCTCGGGTGGATCTCGATGTAAAAGAATTTGATATTATCATACCATATGGGGAAATGGATTTACACCCCCTCAATATGATTTACAGGCGAAACCTTTGGCGGCCAGCGGTTGAAAAATGGTTTGAATAAAATCTCCGTGGGATCTGATATGCTCCCTATATAGCGAACAGTGAAATAAAAACACTGAAAGCTATATAGAGAGCATTTATGTGTTTTTGACCAGGGTGGATCTGAAAAGTCGAAAATATCTTCTATTTCTACAAACACAGCCGGATTATGCGTTAAAAAGCCTTGGAATCCACAAAGGATCTTTGCCTTACATCCTGCTTGTGTTTGCGGAATATCCGTCATTTTCTTTGTTTTCAGATACCCCTTAAGGTGTATACCAGAAAACCGCTGAACACCGCTATGCCGCCGCTGCCACACCATCACCGAAGGCAAGAACGGCGAGGACGCGACCTACATCAAGACGGCCAGGGGCTGGCTGCACATTGCCCATGGCGTGCGCAACACTGCGGAGGGCCTGCGCTATGTGATCTACCTGTTTGTGACCGATTTGAAAGAGCCCTGGAAAGTGATTGCCGAACCGGCCGGATTTTTGATCGCGCCGCGTGGCTGGGAGCGCGTCAGCGATGTTTCCAACGTGGTATTTACCAATGGTGCTATTGCGGATGATGACGGTAAGGTGTATATTTATTATGCCGCCAGTGATACGCGCCTGCACGTTGCTTTCACGACCATTGGCCAGCTTTTTTGGACTTTGCATTCAAAAAACCTGCAGACCCGCTGCGCAGCCGTGACTGCGTGGCCCAGCGTGTGGCGCTGATCGAAAAAAATCAGGCATATCTCAATCAGCAAGACCGGTAATATTGTGTGCCCGTGCCCCGGCGGGGGTGTCCACCCTGGCGCAATCTGGCTGCCCATGCTGGCGCTGCTGGCTTTGCTGGTGTTGGATGTCAGCGTCGGCGCGCAGTTCCCGGTGCCGTGGGGCGGGCTGCTGACCCTGCGCGGTGCGGCTAGCTTTTGCCTGGATTTCGCCCCCCGCCCGGAAGTTGTGGACGGCATCTGGCAGCGCCCTGAATGGCCGTGGAAAACCCTGCCCGCGTCTGATTCTGCAGGGGCTGGAGGAGACTGCAGCCTATCAGGATGAGGCAGGGAAACGGTACACCGGCTTTATGCTGCAGACCCTTGGTCTGCCTCTGCCCGGCGATTACGGCCAGGTGCCCGCAAAGCTGTGGTACCTGCACAAAGTGTAATGCGCAAAAATTGTGCGTCAACCTGAAAATGATTCCGCGATATGACCCTATCATTTTATAATGTGCTGTGATATAATGAGGTAAATCGACAATGTCAATTCTAAAACTGACCCCTTCCTGCAAGGATTACCTTTGGGGCGGCAGCCGCCTGCGCACCGACTTTGGCGTGCAGAGCGATTTGAACCCGCTGGCGGAAGCCTGGGTGCTTTCCTGCCATCCCGATGGCCCCAGCTATCTGCCGGACGGCACCATGTTGGCGGACTACCTGGCCGCCCACCCGGAAGCGGCGGGAACAGACTGCAAAAAGTTTGAAATGTTCCCCGTTCTGACCAAGTTCATTGACGCCAAGAATAACATTTCCATCCAGGTACACCCCTCCAACGAGTATGCGCTGGAGCACGAACACCAGTACGGCAAGACCGAGATGTGGTATGTGCTGGACTGTGAACCGGGCGCGTTCCTGTATTACGGCTTTGACCATGAGATCAGCCGGGAAGAACTGGAAGAGCGCATCCGGAACAATACCCTGACCGAGGTGCTGAACGCCGTGCCGGTGAAAAAAGGCGATTGCTTCTTTATCCCGTCCGGCACGCTGCACGCTATCTGCAAGGGTGTTGTGGTGGCTGAAGTGCAGCAGAACTCCAACGTGACCTACCGTGTGTACGATTACGGCCGCGTGGGGGTGGACGGCAAACCGCGCGCGCTGCATGTAAAGCAGGCGCTGGAGGTAATGCGCCGTACCCCGCCGGAACAGCATGATTTCAGCCCCCATCTGGCAAAGTGCGATTACTTTACCGTGGATGTGGTGGCAGGTGGTTACACCGGCACGGCGGACGAGACGTCCTTTGTTTCGCTCCTGATTACCGAAGGGGAGGGGCGCCTGACCTGCGGCGGCGAAACGGTGCAGGCAAAAAAGGGCGACAGTTTCTTTATCACGGCGGGCAGCGGTGCCTATGCTTTAACGGGCAGCTGCAAAGCCCTGCTGACAACCGTTTGATTATTACCAAAGCAGAGTGAACAAGAACCCCGGCCTGCTGTGCAGCCGCGTATGCGGAACGCCGGCTGCGCCAAAACGGAGGCAGGGGAACCATGAACACAATAAGCTGCGTTTCTCCTTCAAATCCCTGTCCGGATGGTTCCCGGGCAGGGATTTATTGTAGTTGGAAATAAAACACAAAAAATACAGTTTGTATATTTATCAAAAAACAAAACAGAATGAGCGATACGCGCGGCGAAACGATTCGTCACAATATGCAAAAAAACACCTGCATATTTGTCAAACATGTCGAAAATTGACCTTGCCCCCGGTGGGGGAGTCTGCTATACTTGTGAAGCATGAAAAAATGAGAACCGGGCTGTCTGTGCAGCCCGGGAAAGCAAAAAAAGATAACGATAAGGTGTCTTGTTTTGCGCAGGGCGGTAGTGGGGGCACTGCCGGACAAAAGAGGAAAGCATAAATGAAACTGATATTTGAATTTGCCCGCATTGCGGCGTTCTGCTTTGCGGGGGAGGTTTGCCACCTGGTGCTGCCGCTGCCCATCCCGGCCAGCGTGTACGGGCTGATGCTGCTGCTGGCGGCGCTGCGCTTTGGGGTGGTCAAACTGGAGCAGGTGCGCACGGCGGCGCTGTTTCTGACCGGCATTTTCCCGCTGCTGTTTGTTCCGGCGGCTGCGGGCGTGATGGATCTGTGGGCGGATTTACAGGCCATGCTGGTGCCGGTGCTGCTGGCCTTGATCCCCATTACCATTTTGGTCATGACGGTGTCCGGCTGCGTGACCCAGCGCCTGGCAGAGCGGAAGGAGAAAAAGCAATGATCACACAAGTTCTGGAATCTTCCGCCGTATGGGGCGTGCTGCTCACGCTGGCTGCGTTCGGCCTGGGGGTGCTCATCAACAAGCGTACCGGTAAGGCAATTCTCAACCCGCTGCTGTTGGGCACGGCGTTTGTCATCGTGGTGCTCAGCGTGTTGAACATCCCCTATGATACATACGCCGCCAGCGCTTCGCCCATCAGCTACCTGCTGCTGCCCGCAACGGTCAGCCTGGCAGTGCCGCTGTATGAAAAATGGGATCTGCTGTGCAAAAATCTGGTAGCCATTGTGGCCGGTGTGCTGGCTGGAGTGATGGCCAGTCTGTTCAGCGTGCTGGCACTGGCCCTGCTGCTGGACCTGAACCATGAGCAGTACATCACCCTGCTGCCCAAGTCCGTTACCACTGCCATCAGCATGGATGTTTCCCGCGAGCTGGGCGGCATTGCCACCCTGACGGGCGCCATTGTGATTTTGACCGGCATTGTGGGCGCGCTGGCGGCGGAAACCGTCTGCAAGGTGTTCCGCATTACCAACCCCATTGCCAAAGGCATCGGCATTGGTACGGCGTCCCACGCCGTGGGCACCAGCAAGGCGCTGGAAATCGGCGAAGTGGAAGGCGCGATGAGCGGCCTTTCCGTTGCTGTGGCCGGTATCATGACCGCCGTGCTTTGCCCGCTGTTCTCGGAATTGATTCACTAAATACAGAAGGCCCGCCCGCGCATCACCTGGTTTGTGGTGCGCGGACGGGCTGTTTGCATGCCGCCGGACGGCGGAAAACGGCATTTTTTGCAAGTCTTTTGCCCGGCAGCGGGGGCAGCTCTTGCCGCGCGGCGGGTTCTATACTATAATAAAAATAAGCTGTTTGTATCAACTACCTGTGCAAAATACAGAGAAAAAAGCGCAGCTCCGCCCGGCAATAAAGGGCTGAAATGTGCGGCGCTGACGGAGAGAGGATCATAAAATCATGGGATTTTCGTTTGTGACAGAAATTCCTTCCCCGGATGTCATTCGGGAAAGGTTTCCCCTTGCGCCGGAACTGGCCGCCCGCAAAAAAGAGCGGGATGAAGAAATCAAAAAGATCATTACCGGCGAAAGCGACAAGCTCCTGGTCATTGTCGGCCCCTGCTCGGCGGATAACGAGGAAGCCGTTGTGGATTATGTGTCCCGTCTGGTCAAGGTGCAGGAGAAGACGAAGGACCGCCTGGTGATCGTTCCGCGCGTGTACACCAACAAGCCCCGCACCACCGGCGAGGGCTACATGGGAATGATCCACCAGCCGGACCCGGAAAAGAAGCCGGATATGCTGGAGGGAATTCTGGCCATCCGCCATATGCACATGCGCGTATTGCAGGAAACCGGCTTTTCCACTGCGGACGAGATGCTCTATCCCGAAAACCTGCGTTACCTTTCGGACATTATGTCCTATATTGCCGTGGGTGCCCGCTCGGTGGAAAACCAGTTCCACCGCCTGGTGGCCAGCGGCTGCGATGTGCCCGTGGGCCTGAAAAACCCCACCAGCGGCGATTTGACCGTTATGCTCAACTCTGTTGTTGCAGCACAGTGCAGCCACAGCTTTATTTACCGTTCCTGGGAAGTGAAGACAACCGGAAACGAACTGGCACATACCATTTTACGTGGAGCTGTAAACAAACACGGCAACTGCATCCCGAACTACCACTATGAAGACCTGAACCTGGTAGACCGTCTCTATAAAGAGAGAAATCTCAAAAACCCGGCTGTTGTTGTGGATGCAAACCACTCCAACTCCAACAAACAGTATGCAGAACAGGTTCGTATCGTGAACGAAGTGCTTCACAGCCGCAACCTGAATCCACACATCAAAACACTGGTAAAAGGTGTGATGATCGAAAGTTACATCGAAGGTGGAAATCAGAAGATCGGATGTGTACCGCACATCTACGGCAAATCCATCACAGACCCATGCCTTGGATGGGATGATTCCGAGAAACTGATCTACTCTATTTATGATCTTTGCTAAAGAGTATGTAAGAGGACTGGGAAAGGATAGCTTCCTGATATCCCAGGTCTTTGAAAAGAAAGCCGCCGTCCCGGGGATTGGCGGCTTTCTGTGACCTTATCTTAGAAAAGTAGTTCACTAGGAGGAAAAAGATGTTTGTAAAAATTTTTACAGATGGTGCAGCAAGAGGAAACCCGGACGGACCGGGCGGTTACGGAACAATCCTGCAATATATCGACAGCAAAGGTGTGCTGCATGAGCGGGAATACAGCCAGGGATATGTACGGACGACCAACAACCGCATGGAACTGATGGCAGCGATCACCGGTCTGGAAAAGCTGACCAGACCGTGCGAAGTGCAGCTTTATTCGGACTCCAAATATCTGACCGATGCCTTTAATCAACACTGGATTGACGGCTGGCTGAAAAAAGGCTGGAAACGAGGCAAAAATGAACCTGTTAAAAATACAGATCTCTGGAAACGCCTGCTGAAAGCAAAGGAGCCGCATCAGGT
>OIDZ01000439.1_pt1 | contig 12484 bp, 9 predicted proteins | sample 1581681 | NCBI WGS metagenome assembly OIDZ01 (sample SAMEA3882512, study PRJEB24775) | human gut metagenome | biome: human-associated habitat; feature: intestine environment; material: feces | place: Netherlands | collected 2009/2010
GCACGCCGCCAGCGTTCATCCTGAGCCAGGATCAAACTCTCTGATAAAATGTTTGATTCACTCAAGATAACAACTAGCTATCTCTCGTTTTACTGTTTTTGGTTTTTCAAACCGTTCTTAAAAATGTAAAGAATTTTCGAGAATCGTATGTGTTTCACTGTTTAGTTATCAAGGTTGTCTGTCTTGCGACAGCTTGTTTACTTTATCACATCTCTTTTTCTTTGTCAAGAACTTTTTTCAAGTTTTTTCAAAGTTTTTCGAACTCTTCCGGATTTCGGAACTGTTCTTCTGATCTGTGATTGTCGGCTCTGTTCAAGCGACTTGATTACTTTAACATATTCGTTTTAAGTTGTCAAGCACTTTTTTTAATTTCTTTTTTCTTTCAGAAATCACTTTAAATTGTCTCTTTCTAAGAAACAATTATTTCCGACAGCTCAACTAATATAACACCGAAAGCAGCCCCTGTCAACAGTTAATTTTATAATTTGACAAACTTTTTATATTTTCACCCTAATCTCCACTAAATTCCCAACAGCCATCCAGTCTATCTTACACCGGAATTCCAACCATCCTCCCCATCTATCCTTCCTATATCATGCAGCATCCATATACCATATATACACAACACCCCAGCTTTTCCGTCCCATTCATACTATATATAGGAAACTTTTCTATTCCGCCAAACTAACAGACCACCATTATCCTTCTCCCTCAGCCACCAGTCACAGCCAACAGCCAGCAGCCCCAAACAATTCTCTTCGGCGACATTTGCAGGGCCTTTAGAAAATCTTAGCCCGGGAAGATCAGCGTTATTCGCAGATCACTCACTGTCTGAGCCGCTTCGCGGCGAGTTTGAGTTATCTGCGAATGCTTTTAGCTGATCTTCCCGGGCTTAGTTTTTCTTAAGACCCGAAACCGAGCCGAAGAGAATTGTTTGGGGCTGCGTCCCCCTTTAGCAGATTTTCCGGGGCTTAGCTTTTCTTAAGGCCCGAAACCGAGCCGAAGAGAATGATTTGAGCTTGCGTCCCTTTCATCTGGAATAAAACCCACTCTCAACCTCCACCGGAATCACCCTCTCCTCAATCCCCTCAATCTCAATAAACCTCTGTCTCCCCAACATCTCCACCATCTGCGCAAGCAGCTCCCTGCTCCCCTGCGCCTCCATCTCCACGCGGTCATCCCAGTTATTTCTCACCCAACCGGTAACCCCCAGAGAACTGGCAATATAACAGGCCCGATAGCGAAATCCAACTCCCTGCACTCTCCCCGAAAACCAATAATGCTTCCTTATCAGATTCTCTCTCATCTCCGAACCCTTCCCATCCTGAACATCATGCTTTTTCCAGACTCCCCGGCCTTTCTCATACTCCTCAGCAATCTCCTCACCTGTCTCAGAATCCTGCAGAAACGTTCTGTACTTCTTTCTCTTAAAATCAAATATACTCAACAGCAACCCTCTCTCACAGCTACTGTGCCGGCAACTTGATTTCCCAAACACTCTCACATCCTTTCCTGCCAGCCTGTTTCAGGAATCACTCTGCCGCCACACTACAATCACACCCTGATCACAAATCCGTCTTTTCTCGCTTTCGCTTTCGGATATTCCCCGGAGCGATAACCAAGCACACAATGACCAATTCCAACATAAGACTCCGGCACACCCCACTCTGCCTTCAATGCCTTTCCTTCTTCAGAAGCAAACACCTCTCTTGCACGATGAATCCAGCAGGAATCAACCCCAAGGGCATGAGCAGCATTCATCAGATTTCCCATAACCAGACTTCCATTTTCCACACATGTAGGCATATTACTGTCTGCAAAGACCACAACAACTGTCGGTGCCCCATAGAACGGATCACTCTCAGTCCCCATCACATCCGCATTCATTTTAGAAAGCTTCGCAACAAGTTCCGGATTCTGTGTCACTACCATAAGTGTACCCTGTTGTCCCATTCCGCTTGGTGCGTATTCCCCTGCTTCAAGAATTTCATTCAACACTTCTTCCGGCACCAGATCTTCTTTATAACCACGTACACTTCTTCGCTCCAAAAGATTTTTTATTGTTTCATTCATGTCTCATATCCTCCTGTATTTATTTTCATCACTGTCAAAGCAACATTACTGTCCACCACGTTCTCAGCAACACAGTCAGGCAACAATATCTTCCTATATTATAGCACTACATCTACCAAAACTCACCTGTATTTCCCATAATTTTCAGGCAATTTTCCTTGCCCCTGCATCACAACTGGTCTATAATAAAGAACAGACTAACATGAGGTATAAACTATATGAACAAAAAAGAAATTTCTGAAATCAAGAAACAGTTCACTCCCGAGAACTGTTCTCTCACCCGCATCTGCGGATGTTACGTTGACGGAGAAAAGAATAAAAAAACCGAACTGAAAGAAGCATTTCTCTCTTTATCAGAAGAAGAAATGTTCAAATACTTTGAAATTTTCCGCAAATCCCTTTCCGGAACAATAGGAAAAAATCTGATGAACATGGAATTTCCTCTCGAGCAGGAAACTGAGGGTGGAACTCAACATTTTCTTATGAAACTGAGAGAAAGCAAACTGACCGATGATGCACTGGTAGAAAGTTTCTACGATAAGATCATTGAAAACTATGATTATCCCGAAAACTACTACATCATCCTGATCCATGGAGTATATGATATCCCCGGAAAGTCTTCCGACGGTGCAGAAATGTTTGATGCATCTGATGAGATTTATGAGCACATCATGTGCTGTATCTGTCCTGTAAAACTCTCTAAGGCAGGTCTTTGCTACAATGCCGAAACCAACAGCATCCAGGACCGTATCCGCGACTGGATCGTGGAACTTCCGGATGTTGCTTTCCTTTTCCCGCAGTTTAACGACCGCAGCACTGACATCCATGGTGTCCTTTATTATAGTAAAAATGCAAACGAGCTTCGGGATATTTTTATCGATGAACTGCTTGGATGTACAGCACCTCTTTCTGCAGGAGGACAGCGTGATTCCTTTAACGCACTGGTTGAAGATACTCTGGGCGACGACTGCAGATATGACACTGTATTAAGCATTCACGAGAAATTAAACGACCTGATCGAATCACAGAAGGATGAGCCGGAACCTGTAGTTCTGACCAAATCTGAGGTAAAACGCCTCTTTGAAGAATGCGGCGTAGAAGATGAAAAACTACAGTCATTTGATGAACAATACGAGATCACAGCCGGGGAAAAATCCTCTCTGGTTGCTTCCAACATCACCAATACAAAAAGATTCGAGATCAAAACCCCGGATGTTGTAGTCCACGTAGATCCTGAACGTGCCGATCTTGTGGAAACACGCGTAATTGACGGACGCAAGTGCCTTGTGATTCCAATGGAAGGCGAAGTTGAACTGAACGGAATCCGCGTACATACAGGAAATGAAAATCCTTCTGATGACGAATTTTATGACAATACAGATACTGAGACAGAGGAGACATCTGATGGAGAATAATCGTAAACTCTTATTTTTTGACATTGACAAAACCCTGTTAACCCCTTACCCATGGACAGTTCCGGACAGTGCGAAACAGGCTTTAAAAGAAGCCCGCTATAATGGTCATCTCCTTTTCATCAATTCCGGACGTACCTATACAATGATTCCGGAAATCATTAAAGAAATGGGATTCGACGGCTATGTATGCGGATGCGGCAGCCAGATTTATATGAATGAAGAGCTTTTGTTTTCCAGTTCTATTCCAAATCCGCTTTGCCGTAAAACAACAGAATTACTGCGGGAATGCAGAATTCCTGCGTTTTTTGAACGCCCGGATAAGATTTTATATGACAGCAGTTCATGTGCTGTTCCTGAAACTGTTCAGAAGCTGAAAGCAGAAGTTATAGTAGAAGATCTGGCTCTCTACCCGCCCGAAACATACAACCATTTTACATTTGACAAGTTTCTGGCTTTTCCGTCTGCTGATTCTGATATGGAAACTTTCCGCAAATTTGCAGATGAACATTTTCTGTGTTTCATACATGAAGACAAGGCCTGGGAACTGACTCAGAAAAATCTCAGCAAAGCAACCGGAATCCGGTTTCTAGCAGACCGCCTTGGGGTTCCGGTCAAAGACACCTATGCATTCGGCGACAGCACGAACGATCTTCTTATGCTGCAGTTCGCCGGAAACAGCATCGCAATGGGCGACTCGGATCCCCTGATCCTGCCTCACTGCACTTACCAGACAACCAATATCGAAGATAACGGAATTGCCAATGCTTTGAAGCATTTCCATCTCATTTAGCAGAACATACAAAATAACGTATTATCATATCTCTATTTATCTGTGTTATTTTTGCATATTTAGGAGAATGATTTCGGATTTATTTAAACTTAAAAACAGCTATGTGAAAACACTCAGGTTTTCATCATAGCTGTTTTAATTTACAATACTCAATTCCTATCAGCAGGCTACTGACAGTTCGGATTTTCTTATTTAGCTGCTTCTGTCGGTGTTGCTTCCGGTGTTTCAGTAGTTTCTGCTGCTTCTTCCTCTGCCGCCGGAGTCTCTGTTGTCTCTGTATCTTCTGCTGCAGGTGTTTCTGTAACTTCCTCTGTTTCCGGTGTTGGAGTTGCCTCTTCTGTCACTTCAGGTGTCGGTGTTTCCGGAACCGGGGTAGGAGTCGGTGCCATGAAGGTATGTTTGTCAGTGATCTTAAGTGTCTTAAGGACTTTCTTAACCGCCTTTACATCTGCCTCATCCAGCCATTTGGCAGTTGTATCTGTAAAATAGGTATTTTCTTTGGAATTCTGAAGAGATTCTCGCTTGGAAGCTGTGGCATCTTCATCATTGATCTTGTCAAGTCTTACTACATAGTATCCTGTGTCAGTCTCAATAATATTGTCTGCAACTTCTCCGTCCTTCAGTCCTCTCAGAACCTTCAGAACCTCATCCGGATATGCCTCGCTGCCGGAATCTTTATCCTCATCTTTGCTCTCTTTGGTTGTAAAGTTACCCTGTACTGCAGAATAACTGTCATCTACACCCTTGGCAATCTCACTCATATCTGCTGTAGGATCCTCTTTCATCTTATCCAGAATCTCCTGAGCCTGTTCTTTCTTAGTCTTTTTCTCCTCATCAGTTATATCATCACCGCTTGTAGAGATACTTACATAAGTGAAGGTTGTCTGATTCGCTTCATCATCAGAAACTGTGATCTTTCCTTCTGCTACAACCGGATCATACATCTTCTTCTGAATTGTCTGAAGCTCCAGAAGTGTTTTTACCTGATCTTCCGTTACCGCAAGTTCCTTAATTGTCTCTTCACTGTTTGCAGCCATAAACTGTGATGCTGCATCTGCGATCGCTGCTTCATCATCATCTGTAAGCTCTACGTTATAATCCGCAGCCTTCTCTTTGAGAATATACATCTTCTCAACAGACTCCAGACTGCTTGTCACTGCCTGATCACCATAAGTCTCATCTGAATCATCACCTGCTGTCTGATCCCAGATATTATCTGCACTTCCCATATAATTTAAATACATGGTTGTTGTCTGCTGTTGTTGTTCGCGGGCATAAAGACTTACAACTCCAAGCGGAATATCTGTTCCGTCAACAGTAGCCACTGTCTTTGTTCCATCTAATGTTTTACTTCCACAGCCGGAAAGCATACCAACTGACATCACACCTGCCAGTGTCACAACGGCTGTTCTCTTTACCATTTTTTTCATTTCTTCCTCCATATTATCGATCTGGTCTTTCTTCCATACCACTTTCCCAGAATGTACTGTTATTAGAGTATAAACTTTTTTCCTGCGAAGGGCAAGGCAAATCGAAAAATATGTAGTATATTTCACATATTTTCCGCCATGCTCTTAAGTTCCTCTGCAAATTCCGTCAATGCCAGGATCAGATTCCCCTGTGGTTCCAGGATAAATTTCGGTTCCTGCTCATTCTTAAACTGCAGACCTCTTCTGTATTTCTGCATAAGAGCCGGAAAGCCTTCTGTATTCAGCCTTGCTTTCTCATAAAGGGTAAACCGGACTGTTTTTCCAGTCTGCTTTATTTCCGTTACGTACCCCTGATGAGCAATCGCCTTTAACTTCGCAATCGCCAGAAGATTCAGCACTGCCTTTCCGGGTTCTCCGAAACGGTCCAGAAGTTCTTCCAGCATATCATCATAATCCTGTTGTGTCTCAATCCCCGCAATTCTTTTATAAATATCCAGCTTCTGAAATTCATTACTGATGTAGGAATCAGGAATATACGCATCAACATTCAGATCAACCGATGTCTCGAAATCCTCCATTGTATGAATACCCTTCGCCTCTTTCACTGCTTCATTGAGCATCTTACAATAAAGATCATATCCAACCGCATTCATATGTCCATGTTGCTGCGCACCCAGCAGATTTCCGGCACCTCGAAGTTCCAGATCTCTCATTGCAATCTTAAATCCGCTTCCCAGATCCGTATACTCGCGGATCGCAGCCAGACGCTTCTCAGCCGTCTCCTTCAGCATCACATTCTTTCTGTACATCAGAAACGCATAGGCAGTTCTGTTGGAACGCCCGATCCTTCCCCGAAGCTGATAAAGCTGAGAAAGCCCGTATCTGTCTGAATCATGGATAATCATAGTATTTACATTGGAAATATCCAGCCCTGTCTCAATGATCGTGGTGGAAACCAGCACATCAATATCCCCGTTTACAAAGGAATACATCACATTCTCCAGTTCCCTCTCACTCATCTGGCCATGAGCAAAATCCACCCTTGCGTCCGGCACCAGCTTCGCAATACGCAGGGCAACATCTGCAATATCCGTCACTCGATTATAAACATAATAAACCTGTCCGCCTCTGCGCAATTCCCTGTTGATAGCCTCTCGGACTGTCTCTTCATCATATTCCATAACATATGTCTGGATCGGCATTCTGTCCATAGGAGGCTCCTCCAGGACACTCATATCCCGGATTCCGATCAGGCTCATATGAAGAGTACGGGGAATGGGCGTTGCAGTCAGTGTAAGGACATCCACATCCTTCTTTAACTGCTTGATTTTTTCCTTATGCGTAACTCCAAACCGCTGTTCCTCATCAACGATCAACAGGCCAAGATTTTTGAACTGTACGTCTTTGGAAAGGATTCTGTGCGTTCCAATGATCACATCCACCTGACCTTTTTTCAGATCTTCGATTGCCTTCTTCTGTTGTGCCGGGGTCCGGAATCTGCACAACAGTTCCACACGTACCGGAAATTCCTTCATCCTCTGCACAAAGGTATTATAAATCTGCTGCGCAAGGATCGTTGTAGGTGCAAGATAAGCTACCTGTCTGCTCTCCTGTACTTCCTTAAATGCGGCACGCAGCGCCACTTCTGTTTTGCCGTATCCCACATCCCCGCAGATAAGCCGGTCCATAATCCTGGTACTCTCCATATCACGTTTGGCATCCTCAATAGCACTGAGCTGATCCTCTGTCTCTTCATATGGAAACATTTCTTCAAATTCTCTCTGCCATACAGTATCAGGACCACAGACATATCCTTCCTTTTCCTGACGCACTGCATAAAGCTCTACCAGTTCTTTTGCAATATTTTTAACTGCCCCACGAACCTTGCTCTTTGTTTTATTCCACTCCTGAGTACCAAGTTTGTTCAGCTTCGGAGCCTTTGAAGCATCTGCCCCTGAATATTTCTGCAGACAGTCAAGCTGAGTAGCAGGAATATAGAGATTGCTTCCGCCTCTGTATTCAATTTTAATATAATCTTTAACGATCCTGTCTACTTCAACTTTTTCAATTCCTCGGTAAATACCAAGACCATGCTTTTCATGGACAACAAAATCGCCGATAGAAAGCTCCGCAAAATCCTGAATACGGCTTCCACTGTAATTTTTTTTCTTCTTTTTTTTCTGTTCCTGTCCAAAAATGTCAGATTCTGTCATTACCGCAAACTTGATCAACGGGTATTCAAAGCCCTTCTTTGCATGGCCATAAACCACCATGATCTCGCCCGGACAGATCTCCCTGTCATAATCTTGTCCATAAAAGGCTGCCAGTCCCTCTTCCTGAAGATCCTTTGCCAGCCTCTCGGCCCTTGTGCGGGAACCGGAAAGCAACGCGATCCTGTATCCCTGTTTCTTATACTGATGAAGATCTTTTACCAGAAGTTCAAAACTGTTGTTATAAGCGCTGATTGATTTTACCTCCAGGTAAAATTTCTCCCGCACTTTCCAGCCTGCCTGTTTCGGTTCCAGCGCACATACAGAAATACAGTTGCGTTTATTCAGTTCTTTTTGAAGCTGTTCAAAAGAACAAAGCCAGTTTTCCGGCAGATTCCGGCTGCCTTTTTCCTCTCTGTGCATACGGCTCTGTCTGTACTCTTCTTCTACAGCCCCGCCTTTCTCAGTCAGTCGGTTTGGTTCATCCAGAAAGATTATGGTTCTTTCCTCCGGAAAATAATCCAGGAAGGAAACCATATCCTTGTCCCCTATATGCTCCACCGCCGGATAGATCGTAAGTTCTTCCAGATTTTCCAGAGAACGCTGACTCTCCGGATCAAAACTCCGGATAGAATCAATCTCATCTCCCCAAAGCTCGATTCTCCATGGATTTTCCTCAGTGAGACAGTAAATATCCACAATACCGCCACGCACAGAGAACTGCCCCGGCATTTCCACCTGTCCTACCCGCTCGTAACCTAAAGCCACCAGCTGGTTCTTCAGCTGTTCTATGTCTACGGTGCTGTCACTTTCGTAATGAATCAGCTGTTCTTTTATCTTTTCCAGAGATTCCAGAAAATCCATACATCCGTCAATACTTGTAACAACTGTCAGTTCTTTCTCTTCCAGTAACGCCTTAATGACCTTCATCCTCTGACGTATCAGCAGATTTCCATGGATATCTGCCTGAAAGAACAGAAGATCTTTCGCAGGATAAGAATACACTTTTCTGTCATAAAATCTGTAATCTTCATAAATTTCTCTGGCGCGGCGTTCGTCCTCCGCCAGGATCAGACGATAAGGCGCAATCCCGGAAAGTCCGTACATCAGATGAGATTTCTGCGATTCCATACACCCCGAAACCTGCAGGATTCCCTTATTCGTTTTGCTTTTTTCTTTAATCTGTTCAAACTCTGCAAGCCCCTGCAGAGGTGTTAAAAATGCTTTCATCTTCACCCCTCATGATCCTTCGACGTAATAAAAGCGGCTTCTGTTTCCAGTTACCGCTTTCTATACCTTTTGCTGAACAATCATCTGTTTCCTGTCTGCTTATTTCTGTACAGGTACTTTTCTGTTATATTCGTTCATGGCTGCATCTGTACCCTGTGAGATTATGATATCCACAGCCTTTGCCGCCTTTGCTATTGCTTCATCCACAAGTTTCCTGTCTTCTGTGGAAAATCTGCCAAGTACATGATCTGCCAGATCCCATCCCTTCGGCTTTGCACCAACTCCTACTTTGATACGGAGAAATTTCTCTGTGCCAAGCTGGCGGATAATATCTTTGATCCCGTTATGTCCACCCGCACTTCCCTGCTTGCGGATGCGAAGCTGCCCGGGCTCCAGATCAATATCATCATAAATAACAATAAGCTCTGATTCCGGATCAATTTTAAAATAATTCGCCATCTCACGAACAGGACCGCCACTCAGGTTCATAAAAGAAAGCGGCTTCATAAGAATCACTTTCTCTCCGCCGATCATGGTTTTACCGTACATGGCATTAAATTTCACACCACCCTGAGGGACATTGTAATCCTCTACCAGACGGTCAACGGTATCAAATCCCATATTATGGCGTGTTGCTTCATACTGTTTCCCGGGATTTCCTAGGCCAACTACTAAATACATATATGTGTCTCCTGCTTAATTTAACACCATTTTCCGGAATTACCATACCTGTCCTGATGTCAAATTTATTTTTTACATACTTTAAAGTGTGTTTAAAAAATCAATCTTACAAATTGTAACGCACATCTTACGGAAAGCATTTTTCAAACACACGCTAAGATAATTAATTAAAATATACCATCTCTTCCTTAAGCGGCTCGCATTCTTTCACATCACTTGCATAAAGAACAATGCCCTCACCCTGATATTCTGTACGGTTCTCAAATGCGACCTTCGCTGTTACTTCTACCCAGCTGCCCTCTTTGATATGCGGTGCATAATCGCTTCTGCACACGTATCCAAGGAATGTGGTATCATCTGCGCAGCAGGTCATTGCCACACGTCCCGGAACAAAGAATTTACTTCCCATTCCACGTGGTTTCATGACACGTCCTTTAAAGCGGACAATTTTGTCTACATATTTATCCGGATTATCCATGGCATCCACAAACCAGATACCATAATCTTCCGGTGGAATCTCAATGATCGGTGCATTGATATCAAACGGCATCTCATCCTGGAAAATGTCATCCATCTCGCCCTCTTCATTTTCAAAGATAACCTCTGCACTCTGATTTGCGACCTTGATTCCTCGTCTGTATGCAGGAAGCGGATCTCCCTCTTTACAGCGGTTAAATACAACCATATCTGTATTTCTGATCATATCCATGAACAGAGATTTCATGTTTGCCATATAAACCTGATAAGTAGTTGCATCCACACAGGTAATCTCCTGCTCAATGCCCCAGCCTTCCGGAAGCTCCATCTGCTCAAACTTACTTACAAGCCACATTCCGTTGTACTCGATCACAACACGCTCCGGCTGATGGATGATATCCATGGCAGCCAGACGCTGTGGTGTCAGATCTTCTTCATCCTCGATCACTTCCACAACTGTGTTTGTAAGTTTCAGTTTATCCATATCATATTCTTCTTCGCCTTCTTCGCAAAGGATCAACAGAGTTTTGCCGTCAATGGCAAAATACTCCTGCTGCAATGTAAAATCCAGGAAAGTAGTCTTTCCGCTTTCCAGGAATCCCGTAACCAAATAAATGGGAACTCTGATATCATCCATCATATAATTTATTCCTTTATCTTTATTCTGATTCTGTTATTATCTGCCGAAATCATTCAGTCTCGCATCTATGACACAGGATTTCATGCTCCGATGAGCTGAATCCAGATGCAGTATTTTAGAGGATTGCCATAAATCGCTGCTTCCTCATGATCATTATGCAAGCCCAAATAATTCTGCAAGTTTATCTTCTTTCAGTTTAGAGCCGATTACGCAGAGACGACCTGTGTATTCCGGTGCACCTTCACGGATCTCTGTTTCCTCCGGAACCATGTCAAAATAAATCCATGTTCCGTCTTCTGCAGGAAGCATTCCCTTTGCACGGAGGATGATACCGTATTTATCAGACTCGGAAAGTGCCTCAAGGATCTTCTCAAGTCCCTCACGTGTATATTTTTTAATAGTCTCACGGCCCCAGCTTGTGAAGACCTCATCTGCATGATGATGGTGGTGGTCATGTCCGCAGCCGCACTCTCCGTCATGGTGATGGTGATGCTCATGCTCTTCATGATCATGGCCGCAGCCACACTCTCCGTCGTGGTGATGATGATGCTCATGCTCCTCCTCAAGCATCTCCTGCTCCAGGGATACCGGATGCTCCATAACCTCTACCAGCTTCTTACCGTCAAGATTCTCGATCGGAGTTGTAATGATAGCAGCATCCTTATTCAGGCTGCGGAGAAGCTCCAGGGACTCCTGAACCTTTTTCTCACTTGCAATATCGGTACGGCTCATGATGATAGCACCTGCATACTGGATCTGATTATCAAAGAACTCACCGAAGTTCTTCATATACATTTTGCATTTTTTTGCATCAACAACAGTTGTATAGCTGTTCAGTTTAATGTCAACCTCGTCCTGAACACCCTGTACAGCCTTGATAACGTCAGAAAGCTTACCAACTCCTGATGGCTCGATCAGGATCCTGTCCGGATCATATTTGGTAACAACCTCTTTCAGAGAGGTTCCGAAATCTCCTACCAGAGAGCAGCAGATACATCCGGAGTTCATCTCACGGATCTGGATCCCTGCCTCTTTCAGGAAGCCGCCGTCAATACCGATCTCACCGAACTCGTTCTCGATCAGCACTACCTGCTCACCCTGAAATCCATCCTTCAGAAGTTTTTTGATCAGAGTTGTTTTTCCGGCGCCAAGGAAACCGGAGATAATATCAATTTTTGTTCTTTCCATGATATATGCATGTCCTTTCTTATTTCGATTGTTTCATTAAGCTAACTTATAACGTAGCTTGACCAGGAAGTGCATGCACCCCCTGGTTAAATTTACCTTTTAATATGGTAATGGGGACATGAACCAGTCACGCCCCCACTGCATTTATTGTCTGATCAGCCGTTGATCATGAAGTTCAGAAGTTTATCAATGTCTTCTTTCTCGTAAGCAACGATCTCAAGTTCCGGGATCTCTCCGCCTGAGAAGATGTTTGCCAGAGATACATACTGGGATAATTTGGATTTGAGGTTCAGTCTGTCTCCCTCACCTGTTACAAGTTCTACTCTGCCTGTGCAGCTATCTACTACTTC
>OIDZ01000440.1_pt1 | contig 12480 bp, 10 predicted proteins | sample 1581681 | NCBI WGS metagenome assembly OIDZ01 (sample SAMEA3882512, study PRJEB24775) | human gut metagenome | biome: human-associated habitat; feature: intestine environment; material: feces | place: Netherlands | collected 2009/2010
GACTAATATAATCGTTAATAATTCCTACCGGTTTCTCTGACTCCGTATCCACAAGGCTGATACCCACATCATTTTTCAGATATCCAATCCTGACCGCCCCATGCTGTTCCAGCCAGTTCTGTTCCTCATCCGTAAGAGTTTCAAGGGAATTTGCAGAGAGATACCTTTTATAAAGATCGTCTGTATAAAAAGGATTCTCCCTCTCTATCTTCTGCATTACCTGATCCAGCTCTTCTTTCAAATCCGGGCGTTTTTTGCTGACTGCAAAATAATTATAGGAGCCACCAATCAGAATAGCTGGTGAAATATCGTCTCTTTCCCACTGTGGAGATTCATTTAAAACAAATCCGTCAATTTCATGATTTTTCAATTTCTGACGAACATCATCTGCACCGGTAATATCAACCTGCTGCGTGTTCACTCCATGACTTTTCTCCCACTCATGGAACATTTCGGCAGGAAGTGCATTCGGCAGCATACCGATTCTTTTTCCATTTAATGTAGTCAGATCTGAAGTGGAGATATCTGTATTAGAAGTATCCACATACAGGTAATATTTATCCTCTCCCATAGGCAATTCTGAAAAAAGCATGGAAGTGGAACGTTCCTCTGTATAGGAAATGCCTCCCAGCAGATCGATCTGTCCATTTTTCAGCATACTCATCAGTTCTGCCCAGCTTCCCTCCACATATTCATATTTCCATCCGGTATGCGCAGCTACTGCCTGTTGGTATTCGTAGCTGTAGCCTCTCCTCTGACCGTCTGCTCCTGTGGTATTATAAGTTCCTTCATACCAGCCTACTCTGACTGTTTTGGATTTTGCTTCCTCTGCTGATACAGGAAGGGGAAGCACAGTAATATATAAAATAAGGCATAATAAAATGCAGATATATCTCTTGAAAACCCTTGATCTTAAAAATTTGTAAATTACTTTTTCATCTTCGGTCACAGGCATTTTACCCCCTTATACTCCCAGGTTACGGTATCAAGCAGCAAAAATTCCTGTGTTCCGATCGGTCTGCCGTCCCGGTAGGTGGAAAATACATCTGTACTGATCAGATTTTTTTCTCTTGTTATTTCATTCATCGGCGTATGGCCTACTACCTGAAGCAGTTTCCGCGGTTTATACAAACGTATGCCTGGTCGCTGCGGACGCAGCCAGATAGGCGACATATCGTTCCACATCTCTATTCGTCCCAATTTATTGATTTCTTCCACAACCGCATCCACATCGTGGTATTTGGATTTTGGGACATATTCCTCAACAAAATAATTCAGCACGCCGCCATGGGAAAACAGTACATTGTCGATCTTCTGAACAAATTGGATCGGATGATCTTCCGGAACCGTTCTGCGAAGTTCCAGAAGCTTTCTCTGTACCGTTGCGGATGCCATGGAACTGTATCCGCTCTCAAGGCAGTGCCAGAAGTAGCTGAGGTCATGATTTCCGTAACACCAGGCGGTATCCGGAAATCTTGCAGCAAATCTTATCGCTTCGTCGTATGTCTCTTCATAAAGTGCAATGTCATATTCTCTGTCCCAGTCATCCAGAATATCCATCAAGTTGGCATTTAACTCATCAATGGTGTAAGTATTGCTCGGGTGGAATGGCATGGCGATCATCGGACGGATCTTGTCCAGTTCTACCACCAGCATACTATCATAATATGCAACCGGTCCCGGATTCAGTTCTTTATAATCTTCGCTTCTTCCGTGAATGTCGTAAAATTCTTTGATCTTGTCGTCGGTCTTCCAGATAGATGACAGACAGGTGGTCTCGGTTGTCATAACATCGATACCGATACGGAAGTCAGCGCTTAATTTGCTTACACCAGGTCCTACGAATTCCATTACTTTATTGTTAACATAGCCATTTCCAAATGTTGCACCGATGATCGCAAGTGCTACGTCCTGTGGTCCGACACCTTTCATTGGTTCGCCGTCTAAGTAGATTCCGACTATGCCCGGCATCTTGATATCATAAGTCTTATTCAGAAGCTGTTTTACAAGCTCCGGTCCGCCTTCTCCCATAGCCATGGTTCCAAGAGCGCCATAACGGGTATGGCTGTCTGAGCCAAGGATCATCTTGCCGCACTCAGCAAGCATTTCGCGGGCAAACTGATGGATAACTGCCTGATGTGGCGGAACATAGACACCGCCGTATTTTTTCGCACAGGTAAGACCAAACATATGGTCATCCTCATTAATAGTACCGCCAACTGCACAGAGGGAGTTGTGACAGTTGGTCAGAACATACGGTACCGGAAAACGCTCCAGTCCGGAAGCACGTGCAGTCTGGATAATTCCTACAAAAGTAATATCATGGGATGTCAGTTTATCAAATTTAATCTGAAGCTTGTCCATATTACCGGAAGTATTATGGGCTTTTAAAATAGAATAGGCAATGGTATTTCTTGCTGCATCTTCTCTGGAAACAGGAAGCTGGGCTTCAGCTGCCGGAATGATTTCCTTTCCATTCTGCAGATACACACCGGTATCATATAATTTCATAATAAAGCTCCTCCTCATCTTGAGAGATTTATAAGTAACAAATATTATGCAGCTGTTCACCAGCAACATTCTGAGAGGTATTTTTTGTGAACAGCAGCAACATTATCGTTAATTATAGTAGATTTCTCCGAAAGGGTCAAGCAAAAACACTTTAGCGTGCTAAAAAGCTTTTTTGCAAAAAATGGTCTGTAATTTTGCTCCACATTTCTGTTGCAACTTTTTCAAATCAGTGATAAGGTAGAATCTACCAACACTGAAATAATGGGAGGTGTTCTAAGATGTTTCGCCTTTGGGGACGAATCTGGAAAGATAACCATATGCTGAAGGATACCGTGATCTGTGATGACCGCCAGGAGACCAGGACGCACAAGGTTTTTCACTGTCTGGAGCAGATCTGTTATGAGCTGGATCTGGGAAATCCGATCTGGCTGGATACTACGGTACGGGATTTTAAGAAGCACAGTAAAACACGTTTTTATCAGGATAATTTTATTGAACAGATTGACTTTGATTACCTGGAAATACAGGTAATAGAGGAAGATGGAGGAAAATGATGAAAAAGACAAAATTATTTATGCTGGTTCTCACCAGCGCAGTACTTACCCTTACTCCGGTAACTGCAAGCGCAGCCGAAGCTGTACCTTCACAGGTAACGGAAACTGTTATTGCCACCCCTTCTCCGATGCCCAAAAAGCCACAGAAAAAAGGCTGGGTGAAGACCAAATCCGGAATCAGAAGATACTATCGAAAAGGCAAACGCCTCACCGGTTTCCAGAAGATTGGCAAGAATTATTTCTATTTCAGTGCCAAGGGAACCCTATTAAAAAATACTACTGTTAATAAAGGTTACAGGGGATTTACTTACTACATCGACAATAAAAGTCATGTAATCGGCAGAAAAAAGGGTTCTACCTACTATACTGCCAGCGGAAAGAGAATGACTCAGGTTCAGATTGCCAACCTCCGCTCCAAGCAGATTGCAGCAGAGATCACCAATTCCAGCATGTCCAAATCCCAGAAGCTTCAGACATGCTTCAACTGGGTGATCAAGGGCTATTATAATATCTGGCGTGATTTTGACCAGGGCGGCAAGGACTGGCCGGCTACTTTTGCAAATGACCATTTTCTCCATCACAACGGGGACTGCGTTTCTGACGCTGGCGCATTTGCTTACCTCGCCAAGGCAATCGGATACAAGAATGTTTATGTATGTGCCGACGCTGTGCAGAGCAACAACAATGCCCACGCATGGTGCGAGATCAACGGGTATGTTTATGACCCGCTTTTCGCAGAGGCAAAGAGTTACAGCAAGTATTACGGTGCAACCTATGGTTCTTATGGACTTTACCCGGTTTTGAAATATAAGATTTCATAAATGGTTAATATTCGCTGTACTGGCTGCAGTAACTAAGTTCAGACAAAATATATGCGGCGCACAGATTACAAAAGCTCCCGGATCCGCTACAGGATTCCGAGAGCTTTTTTGGCAAGCTGGTCAGCCATATCGTTGTATTTGTCGTTGGAGTGTCCTTTTACTTTTACAAAATGGACTTTTACTTTCTTCACGGCTCCCCGGTAAAAGCTCTGATACGCAATTGTTCCGGGTTTGGTAGCTTTCCAGGCACCGGTGCACCATTTGGCAATGCCTTCATAATCATGGTAAATGGTGATTTCCGGAATATTATGATCCACAGCATACTGCATTGCCGCTTCGGAGCCTTTGATTTCTCCTGCTACATTATGCATCAGTGCCAGCTCTTTGTCTGTCATTTTTTCGCAGAATGTGTGCTCTTCTCCATCCTTCAGGATGACCATTCCGTAGGAAAATTCGCCGGTGTCAGAGCGGTAACTGCCATCTACGTAGGCAATCACCTGGTCTGACGCAGGTTTTTCTGCCCTAGAAAGTGTATCCGGGATGCCCTCTGCACTCACACCGGCAAATGCCTGTGCCTCTTCCATAGTGGGAAAGCTCTTAAATTCTGCTCCCGAAAATCCCGTGACCTGTTTCTGACACTCTGCCCAGGTCATAAATACACCTGTTTTTCTGCCTGTTCTTACTGCATAGTATTTCTTTGCCATGTAGTCTCCCTTCTGTATCAGACATTCTCAAACACTTTTTCTTTAATTATAACGAAACTGTTTCTTATCTTCAATAATAGATTAGAGCATGTCCACAACACACTCTAATCTATCCCTGGCCCGAAACTTTAATATACCCTGTTTGTCCTGTCGTCACATTGAAACCGCTGAATGTTTTTCACCACTTCATCCACTACGCGGAATCTGGTCTCTTTCGCAGCCCATGCAATATGCGGAGTAATGATCAGTTTATTGCTGTCCTGGATCTTAAGAAGCGGATTCTCCGGATTCATTGGCTCTTTGCAAAGAACATCAAGGCCTGCACCTGCAATGGAGCCTTCGGTAAGAGCTGTATACAAATCTGGCTCATTTACAATGGCGCCTCGCGCAAGATTCAGGAAAATAGCGGATTTCTTCATCTTGCGGAATTTTTCCAGTGTCATCAGATTCTCCGTGTACCCGTTCAGCGGTGCATGGACGGAAAGAATATCAGAGCGGGAAAGAAGCTCATCCAGGCTTACCTGTTCATATTCTGTATTGTATTTCTTCCCGGAAGCGGAATAGCAGATAATATGGCAGCCAAATGCCTTGGCAATCTGCGCCACCCTGTTTCCAATTGCGCCAAGACCAATAATTCCCCAGGTTTTCCCATCCAGCTCGAAGAAATTCTGTCCGAAATGGGAGAAACAGGTTCCTCTTGCATATTCTCCGGATTTTACGTAATTGTCGTAATAATTCAGTTTTTCCAGAATATAGAAAAGAAGAGCGAAGGTATGCTGTGCCACTCCGTTTGTAGAGTATCCGGCAACATTGTAAGCTGCAATTCCCCTCTTTTTCAGATAGTCTCCATCCAGGTTGTTAAAGCCTGTTGCGGTCAGGCAGACCAGCTTCAGGTTCTGGGCTTTTCCAATGGTAGACTCGCAGATTGGAACCTTGTTGGCCACGATCACATCTGCGTCTTTTGTCTTTTCTTCCATTTCATCTGCTGTTGTACTTCGATATATTACTACTTCGCCCAGTGCCTCAAATGGAGTAAATACCATATCCTGTCCCAGGCTGTCTGCTTCCAGAATTACAATTTTCATAATGTGCTCCTCGCTTTCTTCTGTGCTCACTTATATAGTCGTGCGTTTCCTCATCTGTTTTATAAAATACCGTTTTCTCCGGGAAAATGCAATCCCCAAAATATAAGAGCGCAAAGCTGATAGTGCCTGCGCCCTTATTTAGCAGTCTGTAATTATCAAGTCATAAATTCCCGGATGATCTCACGCATAATCTTCTCTTCCTCAGGAGTCAGCATCTTACTGAAATGACTTCCGGAAGCAGCTGTCTGCTTGATGCTACTGGTAATCTTATCCACGATTTCTTCCTGTAAAACAGGGTCCGCTTTTTTCGCGGCTGGAATCTCTTCTGTCCAGCTTCTCATCTGCTCCACATAATCTGCCAACGTATCCATCACCAGCTCTTCTTTGTAAGAAAAATCCAACGCCTGACGTAAGAGCAATAACACCACCGGTACAGTGGCGCCCACATACAGATAAGTCAGAGGAAGTCCCTCTTCTATCCTTAACGTCTTGGAAAAATAGATGGCACAGCCAAGAATCACAGTGGACAAAAGTGCCGGATACCACACCAGCCGATTCATTCTGTGAAGAAGCCTGTCCCGTGTTTTCCAAAGTCTCAGCCATTTTTCCTTCAGGCTGATCCGCTGGCTGCTGCCTGTTCCTTGGGTGTTTTTCGCGCCTGTGGTTTTGCTTCCGGTACTTTTCAGCATTCTTCTGTAGGTGAGGTTTGTCGTCAGCATTCCAATTGCTCCAAGGGTCCCAAGGGCCGCCATACTGTAGAGCAATATCTGCAGATCCATAATTTTCTCCAGCATAATGTCCTCCCATACTCTTAACTTTTAGGACCATTATACCGCTGTCCTGCTCTGTATGAAACATAAATCGTTCGTCAAATTCTCGGAGAATTTCACTTATTCTGTGGTTTTTCTGCATATTTTTCTATTTTACGATCACTTATATAAAGAATTTTCACAATATATCAATTAGTTTTTGATTTATTGCGAAAATAAATATAAATGCCCCTTAAACAGATTCTGCTTATTTCTACAGAGTCTGTTTAAGGGGCAGTATATTATCTTCCTTACATTTCCTGTAATGCAGCTACCACTTTCTCAAACTGCATAAAGTGAGACGCCTTTACCAAAATGGTATCACCAGTCTGCACATAATCAGACAGATGGGACAAAAGGCTGTCACGGTCCGGTTCTTCTATAACGATAAGCTCCGGGTTCTTTCTCGCCATCTTCGCAATGTTTGCGGAAAGAGGGCCGGTGCAGATGCAAACGTCAATTCCACACTGGGCTGCATGCTCGCCTACCTCTGCGTGAAGCTGAACTTCATTCTCTCCAAGCTCTCCCATGTCGCCTAAGATTGCCACTCTTCTGCCAGCACCATCTTTCAGCACATCCAGTGATGCTTTCATGGACATTGGGTTGGCATTATAACAATCGTCTACGATAAGGAAACGGTCTGTCTCGATCATGTGGAATCTGCCGCTGATTGCTTCCAGGGTCTCAATTCCGTGACGGATCTGCTCCAGAGTCAGTCCGTAAATGCGGCCTACCGCTGTAGCAGCCAGCGCATTGTACACCATATGGATTCCAGGCATCGGAATATCTGCCATAAAGGATTCTCCACCTATATGAATACGGCAGGTCATTCCCTTTAACCCTCTGCTTGTAATCTCGTCTGCATACACATCCTTATCAGCTTCCATGCCAAAGAATACAGGCTTGATTCCTTCATACTCTTTTACCATGCAAAGCTTATCGTCATCACCGTTTAACACGATATGACCATCTTTTTGCAGATATTTAAAGATCTCAGTTTTTGCTTTCAGTACACCGTCTCTGTCCCCAAGATTCTCCAGGTGGCAGGTACCGATATTGGTGATCACACAGGTGTCCGGTCTTGCAATCTTTGCAAGTCGGGTCATCTCACCAAAATCGCTGATTCCCATTTCCAGAACTGCGATCTCATCCTCGTCACGAAGGCGGAATACGGTGAGTGGAAGACCTAACTCATTGTTAAAGTTTCCCTGTGTTTTCAGGGTACGGTATTTCTCTTTCAGGACAGAGGCAATTACCTCTTTTGTACTTGTTTTTCCCACACTTCCGGTAATTCCAACAACCGGAATCTGAAGCTGCTGCAGGTAAAATTCTGCAATGTCCTTTACAGCCTGAAGGGAAGATTCTACCTTGATATATGGGAAATCAGCATTCTCCAGGATTCTCTCAGATAAGGTAGCAAGCGCACCTGCCTCCATCACCTGGGGAATAAATTTATGGGCATCTACACGTTCGCCTACGATGGGAACAAATAAGGTTCCGGCTTCTGCTTTCCGGCTGTCTGTTGTAATAGAGGAAACCTCCTGCTCCAGCTTGTCAGACGGTCCGGAATAAACACCGCCGCAGACCTTGGTCAGGTTTTCCAGGGTAAGATTTTTCATTTTATTTAATCCTTTTTATATTTAATATAAATATTCGGTATATTATTCGTACTTCTTTAAAGAAATCCGGATCAGTTCCTCGCAAAGCGTCGGATAATCCATTCCCAGTACCTTCGCCTCCTGAGGAATCAGACTGGTAGGAGTCATTCCCGGAAGGGTATTTGCTTCCAGACAGTACATATCTCCGTTCTCTTTCATCATGAAATCCAGACGGCTGTAGCCAGTAAGTCCCAGTGCTTTCGCTGCCTTCACTGCATTCTCCTGCATTTTTGCTGTGAGCTCCGGAGAAATCTCAGCCGGGCAGGTCTCTACAGTAGAGCCAGCCTGGTATTTATTCTTATAATCATAGAAGCCCTGGATCGGTGCAATTTCAATAATCGGATATGCTTTGTCATCTACAACTGCAACAGAAAATTCACGGCCTTTGATATACTCCTCCACAACAATATCCGCGCCATACTGGCATGCATCTGTAAGAGCCTCTTCGTATTCTTTCTGATCATTTACAATATAAACACCTACGCTGGAACCGCCGCAGCTTGTTTTTACAACTACCGGGAATTCCAGTCCATGCTTAGCAATGTCTTTCTCCAGATTGTCTCTTGTCATGGTAAATCCGCCTGGGGTAGGAACATGGTTCATCAGGAAAACTTCCTTGGTGATACGCTTATCCATTGCCATGGCGCTGCTGAGATAACCGGTTCCTGTATAACGGATTCCCATCAAGTCAAATGCAGCCTGCACCTTGCCATCCTCACCATTTGCGCCGTGAAGTCCAAGGAACACAATGTCACATTTTTCGCAAAGTTCCAGAACATTTGGTCCGAAAAAGCTTCTGCGTTTTTTCTCCATCTCCTTGATCTGCGGATTGAAGCTGCTCATATACTCTGCTGCTTTTTCCACATCATATTCAGCCGGGAAAGGATTCTCCCAGTCTACATTCTCAACTCCACAGAAAATATCTACAAGTATTGCCTCATGACCTTTCTGGCGCAGTGCACCGCAGATTCCGGTACCGGATACAATGGAAATCTCTCTCTCCGTACTGGTTCCTCCAGCCAAAACTACTATCTTCATAATCTTATATCTCCTTTTTTGTTCGTAAACGTAACTGTTCAGTTCCTTCACAGTTACACGCTTTGCCATGCACAGAAATCATGCATTCGCATGATTTCGCGCTGAATATTCTCTACTGAATAGTTACTCATACACAACCACCGGCATGCCAACCTCAATATTTGCATAAATCTCGGCCGCCTTGTCATATGGAACATTTACACATCCATGGGAGCCTTCCCACAGATAAAGATTTCCTCCAAACTCAGACCGCCAGGAAGCGTCGTGAATTCCCACATTTCCTGCAAAAGGCATCCAATAGGTCACATTTGCCTCATAATCCTCTCCTGTAAGCACAGCCGGAGATTCCTTGGCATCCAGTGCATAACAGCCTGTAGGAGTGCCACAGCCTTCAATATCCGGATTTCCGCTTACAATAGGTGTGTCCACGATTGGAGTTCCCTTCTGGTAAAAAACAAGACGCTGGTTTGTCAGATCTATCTCCACGTAGGTGGAACCAATATCATTGGTTCCGCGACTATAGCCTGAATACAGATAAACAGGCTCACGAACCTGGGTAACACCGCTTTCGATAGCAGCGATCAGCGCTTTTACTTCTTCGTCCTGATCGATCACCCAGCCGTAATCGCCGCCTTTAATTTCCACCTGGCGATTATCGTAAGTCAGAAAAGTCCTGGTCTGTCCCATAGTATCATATTTCAGCCCAAGGTCTGCCACATACTGCCGCACCAGATTTTCATCCAGTATCACATTGCCATCCTCATCATAACCGAACCAATTCTTGATCAGGGTACGGTCCACAGTCTCAGTACGATCAGCAAAGTCATAAGTTATGATCACCTTGACAAGCTGATTCATTTTTTCACAATTGGCTTTCAGCTGTTCATCTGTGCTGTATACCGAAGGCTTCCGGTAGCAGCTCTCGTTCTCCAGATTTACAGAAGTTTTTCCCCGGAGCATGGCTGCGGAAATCACTTCCTCCGTCTTAGTGCAATCCAGAGCATTTCCCATTACTTCCGGAATGATTTCAAAAGTATCTCCGGTATCCTGGATCTGGGCATCCACAGGCTGGACTACATTCTCTGGCTGCATGCATTTCAGATTATCAACAGCCTGCCCCATCAGCTCCACGTTATAGCTGAGGGATTCTGAAATATCATAATTCTTATCCTGGTTAAAAGCAAGAAACCAGGTAAATCGATCCTGATCTTTGATCAACTGCTTCACAATGCCGGTAGACACATAGGAAAGCCCCACATCCTGGGCGGAAATGGCTTCCTGACCGTTTTTCATGGTCTCCACAGCAAGAACATAAGCGCTTACACGCTGGTTCAGAAGGTCCTCGGTGTCTTCCGAAGTCATGTAGGAACAATTAAATCCATTCACCATAGAGCCTGGAAGAAAATGACTGGAAAAGTAGTGCACGCCATATCCATAAGCTCCTGCTGTAAGAAGCAGCAGCAAAACCACAAGTAAAATAACAATCGTTCTTCCTGCGCCTGCTTTTTCCTTATTTTTTGCCATAAATTCCTCCCTGCTTATGATGAATTCTTATTGCCTTTACACGACCACATCTTCTGTTTAACCTTATGCAGGAAATAAACTCCATAGTCGGCATTTATTTATGCCTTCCAAATGCAGACGGGTAAAGACAATAAAAAGCAGATGATTACTGTTCACAGATAACAGTAGATTACTCTGCCTCTTTTTATATGCCAGATCAGGTACTCTTCCTGATCTGGCATGGTTACATTCTATGCGCAAATTTCCGATTTCAGAGCCTGTTTGAAAATTGTGGCTCACCTTTTACGGAAAGGTTGCCTTTCACAGCAACACGCTTTTAGCCGAGAAGTTTTTCTACACTGACAAGCTTCACACAAAGTACGAATACCTGTGCTGCTTTGCCAAGATCCTCAAGTGTAGGGAAGGATGGTGCAATACGGATGTTGGAATCTTTCGGATCCTTGCCGTATGGATAAGTAGCACCTGCGCCAGTAAGGACAACACCAGCCTCTTTTGCTCTGGCTACAATTGCCTTTGCGCAGCCATCCAGGGAATCAAAAGAGATGAAATATCCGCCGTGTGGCTTTGTCCACTCACCGATTCCAAGTCCGGAAAGTTCTTTGTCAAGCGTATCCAGAACCAACTCGAATTTCGGGCGGAGGATATCTGCGTGTTTTCTCATGTGGGCGTGAAGTCCGTCAAGATCCTTGAAAAATCTTACGTGACGGAGCTGGTTCAGTTTATCATGACCGATGGTCTGAACCTGCATATATTTGCGGAAATCATCCAGGTTTGCCTTGGAAGCTGCAACGGCAGCGATTCCGGAGCCTGGGAAGCTTACCTTTGAAGTGGATGTAAATTTATAAACAAGATCAGGGTTACCAGCTTTTGCACACTCACCAAGAATCTCAACCAGGAAATCCTGATTATCATCATAGAGATGATGGATGCTGTATGCATTATCCCAGTAAATACGGAAGTCAGGTGCTGCCGGTTTCAGTCTTGCAAAACGCTCTACGGTTTCTTTGGAGTAAGTGTAACCCTGTGGGTTGGAGTATTTCGGAACACACCAGATTCCCTTGATCGCTGCATCTTCACTTACCAGCTTCTCTACCATGTCCATATCCGGTCCCTGTGGAGTCATCGGAACATTGATCATCTCGATTCCGAAAAATTCGGTGATCTTGAAGTGACGGTCATAACCTGGTACCGGACAGAGGAATTTCACCTTGTCAAGTTTGCACCATGGAGTATTTCCCATTACACCCTGAGTCATGGAACGTGCGATACTGTCGAACATAACGTTCAGGCTTGAGTTTCCATATATGATAATGTGTTCCGGATCTACCTCAGACATTTCTCCAAGAAGACGCTTGGCTTCCGGAATACCGTCGATCACACCGTAGTTACGGCAATCTACTCCGGTCTCGCATTTCAGATCTGAATCGCCCTTCAGGACGTCCATCATATCCATAGAAAGTGCCAGCTGTGCATTGCTTGGCTTTCCTCTTGACATATCAAGGGCAAGTCCCTGTGCCTTGATCTCTTCAAATTCTTTGTCCAGCTCTTTTTTCAGTGCCAGAAGCTCTTCATGATTCATTTCGGTATATTTTTTCATAAATTCCTCCTTTGGCAATTGCCTGTTTGGTGTATCCTCCTCGTATATCTTTTCCATTTTAGTATGCTAAATTGTCGGTTGTCAAGTGTTTGGCTCTATTTTATATAAAATCCCTCTTAAACCGGTTACTGTTCACTTCGTTCACAGTAACACGCTTCGCGATGCACAGAAATCATGCT
>OIDZ01000445.1_pt1 | contig 12377 bp, 9 predicted proteins | sample 1581681 | NCBI WGS metagenome assembly OIDZ01 (sample SAMEA3882512, study PRJEB24775) | human gut metagenome | biome: human-associated habitat; feature: intestine environment; material: feces | place: Netherlands | collected 2009/2010
AGAGATAACTGGCTGGACGATTGTTGGCTGCATGAATATGGCAGAGCTTTTAAAGAGCAGTAAAGAGGCCAATAACATATATGTAATGACGGCCATTGTACTGGTTGTGATCGCCATGCTTATTTCCAGCTTTATTGCCAGAAGCATAACTCTTCCGATTCAGAAGCTTCGTGATTCTATGGAAAGGGTTCAGGAAGGAGATTTCAAGGCAGCAGATGATCTGGTCATACCTTCCCAGAATGAAATTGGAAGTCTTACCACATCATTCAATGTGATGACCCATAAGATTGAAGATCTGATGGCACAGAATGTCCACGAACAGGAACTGAAGCGAAAGAGCGAACTGAAAGCTCTTCAGTCCCAGATCAATCCCCATTTTCTTTATAATACACTGGATTCTCTGTACTTTGTTGCAATTATGCATGGGGATGACCAGATGGCAGAAATGGTAGAAGCACTTTCTGATAACTTTAAGCTGGCGCTGAATAATGGAAGCAAATATATTAAAGTTGCGGATTCTGTGAAATGGATGCAGGGCTATATGAAGCTTCAGAATATGCGCTACAATAATCGTTTTGAACTGTTCGTGGATATCAGAAGGGAAATTCTTCAGCGTGAAACGATTACCTTTATTTTTCAGCCATTTATTGAAAATGCCATGTATCACGGTCTGGAGCCGAAGATTGGAAAAGGAAAGATTTCCCTTCGCGGCTGGCAGGAGCAGAATAATATGATTTTCACTATTGAAGATGATGGTGTGGGAATTGACGATATGTCCAGACTGGAGAACGGTTATGGAGTGCGCAATGTAATAGAGCGTATAAAGTTGAATTACGGGGAAAAATACGGCGTAACATTTGAAAGCAGTCCAGGCAATGGAACGAAGGTAACGATTGTGGTTCCGGTAAGATAAGGGATAGGGAAATGCAGATACAAGGAGGATTTTCATGTATCGCTTAGTGGTAATTGATGATGAATATATAGTTGTGCAGGGAATTAAGGCTTTAATTTCCCGCCTGAAGCTGGATTATGAGGTAGTAGGGGCTGCTTATGACGGAATCCAGGGACTGGAAGTGATCCGAAGTGAGAAACCGGATGTAGTAATTACGGATATCCGAATTCCGGGGCTGGATGGTCTGTCTGTGATCGAGGCGGCGAAGGAAGAATGTCCGGATACATATTTTATTGTGATCAGTGGCTATTCTGAATTTGTGTATGCGCAGAGGGCGCTTACTCTTGGTGTAAAAGATTATATTGATAAGCCGGTTACAGCAGATAAACTGAAAAATGCCCTTACCAGAATTGAAGATGAATGGGCGAAGACTCGTCATGAGGATAATCGTAAGGCACAGGCTAATCGCGAGAAATTTCAGGAATTGGAAAGAACTTTTGAGAGCAGTGTAAAATGTATTACAGACTGTGATGCTGCAGCATTTCGGGAAGAATGCCGGCAGACAATCAGATGCCTGCAGGAACTTTACCCGGAACTGCAGGATTTTCGCAGGGAATTTTACAAGCATCTCTGTGTGCTCAGCGATGTACTGATCGAAAGTCAGAAGCAGGTGGAACGAGGGTCCCTTGTCTCTTTTCAGGAGATGGCAAAATGTCAGAGCATAGAAGAAGTACAGGCCTATGGGGAAAGCGTTCTGTCTGATATCAGCAAGCATCTGACCGCAGACCAGACCGGAAGCAAACACAGAGTTATCCTGGAGCTTCTTACTTATCTGGACGAGCATTATGATCAGGATATCGGGCTGAGTGAGCTTGCAGACAGAGCTGGAATGAGCACGGCGTACTTAAGTGTTCTTTTTAAAACAGAGGTTGGTACATCTTATGTGAAATATTTGACGGACCTTCGCATAAAAAAGGCGAAGAAGCTGTTGCAGGATGGATATAAGGTTAATGAAGTCAGTGAAATGGTGGGATATAATAATTACAGATATTTCTGTGATATTTTTAAAAAACACGAGGGCATGACTCCCAATGAGTATAAGGGAAACGTGTGGAAAGCAGAATGATAAAAACAGGATTTGCAAAAATGCACATATTCAAATTGCTGAATATGTGCATTTTATATATTTGGCACAATTGAATGCCTGAATAGGTAGAATTTTTTATAAAAAACAGTCTAAAAAAACTGTACATTACCAAAAAAATTAGGCACTGGTAAAAAAACAGAACAATGGTATTATATAACCATAAGATATTTCCCGGGGATACAAAGAAACAAATTAAACGTGACCGAAAAGTAAATGGCTATCAAGAGTAAATTATAACAAAGTTCAATAATTTTGAAAATTCTGGAGGAATTTATAATGAAAAAGAGAGCATTAGCTATTTTAATGGCAGCATTAACAGCAAGCACCATGTTTGCAGTTCCTACATTTGCAGCAGATTACTCAGGAGAGGATCCGCAGCTTGAGAAAAACATCAAAATCCTTACCATCTGGGCAGAAGATAATGACAATGGTATGCTGTTAAACAAAATCTGCGAAGACTATCAGAAAAATGTAAACCCGAATTTCACATGGGAATATGAGATGGTTGCTTCTGACAACCTTCAGCAGAAAATTGCTACACTTGCAGCATCCAATGATCTTCCGGATCTGTTCGCTTACGAAGCAGGTGCTCCACTCAGCGTTCTCATCGATTCCGGAAAGGTTAAAAATATTACAGAAGCTGTTGACGAGATCGGAACAGCAGATTATTTAAACAGCGGTGCTGTTGAGCTTCTGAAAGGATTATCCGGAACAGATGATCTTTATGATCTTCCTCTTGGACTGAATGTAGAAGGCTTCTGGTACAACAAAGCTCTGTTCGAGCAGGCAGGATGCGAAGTTCCTACTACATGGGATGAGTTTGAAGAGGTTCTTCAGAAACTTTCCGATGCAGGTATCCAGCCTCTTACAACCGGCGGATCTGACAAATGGGGTGCAACCCGTCTGATCAATGCATACGCAGTAAGAACCGCAGGAAACGACATTATGACAAAAGCAGCTGACGGCGAAGTTCCTTATACAGATGAGAAACTTGTTGCAGCAGCTGATAAGATTGCAGAGTGGGCAGAGAAAGGATACTTCGGAGAAGGTATCACAACAGTTGATATGAACACAGCTGGTTCCATGCTGATGAGTGGAAAAGCAGCTATCTTCTACAATGGTTCCTGGTTTACACAGAACCTGACTGATGATTCCCAGAACCCGGCAGGCGAGGACGGAATCGGATTCTTCAACATTCCGGTTGCAGATGAGTCCATCAGCTCCGCTACTTCTTACTCTATGAACTGTGGTAACATTCTTGCACTTGACAATGACAAATATGATGAGGCTACTGGCTGGTTCCTGAAATACTTCATGGAGAACATCGGAAACGTAGCTATGGAAGATCAGGGAACTGTTAAAGGCTACACATATGATGTTGCAGCAGATGATATGGATAACTACACCAAGCTTGTTCTTGACGAGATTGACAAATCCACAGAAGGATTTGCATGGTGGGAAGCAAAAATGCCTAGCGAAATCTCCAAGACAGCTCAGGAAAATGTACAGCCTCTGTTAAACGGCGAAATGACTGGCGAAGAATATATGCAGTCCATCCAGGATGTATATGACATGCAGTAAGTAACAGCTTTGGCAATATAAGCTTTGAACTTCAAATGGGAGTGTTTGCCAGCAGACACTCCCGTTTTTGTTGAAAAAATTCGAAATTTTAATGGTTTTTGACACAGAAAGGAAGGAATTTTATGAACAAGGTATTAGGTAATAAGAAAGCGATATCCCTTTTCGTAGTTCCGGCATTAATTGTTTACACCATCATCGTAATGGTACCGGTTATCTGGTCGTTGTATTATTCATTCTTCAGCGGCAGCCCGGGACTTCAGTGGGAATTTGCCGGATTTGACAATTATGCAAGACTTTTCAGAGACAAGAACTTCTTAAATGCATTGACAGTAAACTGTAAATATGTATTGGTAGTAACCGTTGGCCAGGTTGGAATGGGACTTTTACTTTCCCTGATGTTTAAATTCTGGCTGAGAAGATGCAAAACCATCGTAAGAACTCTGGTTTTCTTCCCGGTAGTACTTCCTACTGTTGCAGTAGGTCAGCTGTTTGCAAAGATCTATGAGATTCAGCCAAACTATGGTCTGTTAAACTCATTGCTTGACTCTCTTGGTTTTACGAACCTTGTTCAGCCATGGATCGGCCAGTCCAGCACAGCTCTCTGGGCATTGTGCGTAATGGATATCTGGGTAGCCATGGGATTCTATTCCGTAATTTTCTATGGAGCACTCCTTGATATCTCTGATGATATCCTGGAAGCAGCCAGAATCGACGGCTGCGGTGGATGGCAGTTATTTAAAAACATTCTTCTTCCGCTTCTTCGTCCAATGGTGATCACCAGCCTTGTATTCAGTTTCTCCGGAACTGTAAAGATGTTCGAGTCTGCTATGGCTCTTACCAAGGGTGGTCCTGGAAGCGCAACAAAATCACTTTCCATGTATATGTATGATGTTGCATTTACCTATAACAAGGTAGGTTATGCCAGTGTTATCGCTATCGTAATCTTCCTGATCTGTGTTGTGGGATCTCTTGTTATCAATAAATTTGATGTAAAAGACTGAAAGGAGGAAATATTATGAAAAAAGTAAAAGCAGCTTTTCGAGGAATTGTAATTTTCCTTCTTTGCGTAATTGAGATCTATCCGTTATTCTGGATGCTTACTGCATCCTTCAAGAAACAGGCTGAGTGGAGCGAGAAGCCAGCTTATGCGTTAAATGATGGCTTTTATTTCCAGAACTACTCTGATGCATGGACAAGAGGACATATGTCCACTTTCTTTAAGAACAGTTTGATCACTACATTAGTAGCACTTGTATTTATTGTATTTTTCTCAGTAACTGTAGGATTTGCTGTAACAAAGATGAAATGGAAATTCAGAAATGCAGTTGCACAGTATTTCCGTTTCGGTATCATGATTCCGGTGGCAATCGCTTTGATCCCGCTGTTCCAGATTTACAGCAGATCAAACCTGTTAAATACCAGAACATGTCTGATCATTACGTACATAGCATTTGGTCTGTCGCTGTCCATTTATCTGGTTCAGGGATATCTTCGTTCCTTCCCGGATGATATTATGGAGGCAGCCGTTATTGATGGCTGTGGTATTTACAGACTGATGTGGCATATTGTAACACCACTTATGAAGAACTCTATTGTAACCGTACTGGTTCTTCAGTTCTTCTTCAAATGGAACGACCTTCTGTTTTCCATGACATTCATTAGTGATTCTGCGCTGAAGACTGTTCAGACAGGACTTCTGTACTTCTCTGATGAGTTTGGATCCAAGAACTGGGGTGCAATTTTCGCTTCTGTATCCATGAGTGTATTCCCACTTCTGATTCTGTACATGGCACTGAATAAGAAACTGATGGAAGGTATGACAGCCGGAGCTGTAAAGGGTTGATTTTATGGAAGATAAAAGGACAGAGCAGTATAGACAGGAATTAAAAGAATTTGTAATGTCTCATACGGAGGATGTGCTTAAGAATCCGCGAAGCTTTATCCGTTACCCGTTTATTGATCCGGGCTCTGTTTACGATGGAAATGTATGGGACTGGGATACCTACTGGTCCGTATATGGCTTTCTGAATCTGGCGGATTCCTACCAGGATCCGTCTGTGAAGCCAAGAATTATAGAGCATGCACAGGGAAATATCCGCAATTTCTTCGACCATCAGCTGGAAGATGGATATATTCCCATGATGATCGAGGTGGCAGACTGGCCGGAGCCTTATCTGAATATGAGGCATAAGGAAGGCAAGATTATGAATATGCATAAGCCCTTTCTTTGCAGTCAGATGTGCCTGATCAGTGATTATACTGGTGATTATGCCTGGACGGAAGAATTTCTTTCAGGCGTGGCGAAGTATTTTGAATGTTATGATCACTATTATTTTCATGAAAACAGCGGACTGTATGTATGGCAGGATGATATTATGATCGGTATGGACAATGATCCGGCTACTTTTGGCCGTCCGCCATTTTCCACTGCCAATATTTATCTGAACAGCTTTATGTGTGTAGAACTGGAAGCTGGTGCCAGATTATACAGACAGTTTGGCAAGGAGGAAGCGGCAAAGAGACTTCTGGATAAGCGCGAGGCACTGATCGGTGCTATTCAGCAGGAATGCTGGGACAAACGTGATCATTTCTTCTACTCAGTTGATGTGGATATTAAGACAAGGAAATACGACTGGTTCCACCAGGGGCTTGGAGTTTTCTGGAAAACACTGCCCATCAAGATTCGTGTATGGTCCGGATTTATTCCCATGTATGCAGGAATTGTCACGAAGGAGCAGGCGGCAGACATGGTGAAACATATTTTTGATCCCGATACCTTTGGTTCTGACTTTGGTCTGACCACGCTTTCAAAGGATGAAAAAATGTTTGACCTGTCTGTTACCAATAATCCGTCCAACTGGCTTGGCCCGATCTGGCTGGTTGCAAACTATGTGGTATTCCGCGGACTTTTGAACTACGGATACCGCATGGAGGCGGAAATTATGTATAAGCGCACCATGCGCCTTCTGGGAGAGGACCTGGCGAAAACAGGATGTCTTCATGAGTATTACAATCCATTTAATGGAGAACCAGTTATGAATGGTGGCTTTATTAACTGGAATATACTAGCATTGAATATGGCAGATGAGCTGGAAGGAAAGAAACCAATGTGTCTGCCAGAGCTGCTGGAAAAACAGGCAGAAAAGCAATCGTTATAATAAGATTTTTCTGCTGTGAGGTAAGTAAATACAGGAAAAGGATTGCAGAATACGTGGAATTTTGCAGTCCTTTTTTGGTTTGACTGGTAAAAAACATCTTTCTGAAATAAAGTGTGTACAAAAAAATTCAGAAAGCTTATACTTAGAATGTGTTTTAAGTTTATTTTGTAAAATGAAACAGATAAAGGAGTAAAAACATGATTCAGAACCCGATTCTTCCGGGATTTTGCCCGGATCCAAGTATTATACGTGTTGGAGAAGATTATTATATTGCAAATTCAAGCTTTGAATGGTGGCCTGGTGTGAAAATCTATCATTCTAAAGATCTGAAGCATTATGAACAGCTGCCATCGCCGCTGAACAGAATGAGCCAGCTTAATATGGTTGGTGAGGGTGATTCCTGTGGCGTATGGGCACCGGATATTTCCTGGGACGGGGAATACTTCTGGCTGATTTATACGGACGTGAAAACCCGTACCGGAGGACTTTTTAATACCCATAATTATCTTGTAAAATCAAAGGACATCCGTGGCGGCTGGTCTGAGACGGTTTATCTGAATAGCTCAGGTTTTGACCCATCTGTATTTCATGATACAGATGGCAAAATGTATATTGTGAATATGATCAACAATTTCAAGGGAATTCTGGTTCAGGAGTATGACCCTGAGAAGGAATGTCTGGTGGGAGAGGCGAAAAATGTTTTCCCGGGAACCGGACGCGGCTATACAGAAGGTCCACATATTTACCATATTGGAGAATATTATTATCTGCTGATGGCAGAAGGCGGAACCGGATATGAGCATATGGTAACTATGGCGAGATCCCGTTCCATCTGGGGACCATACGAGGAAGATCCAGGCAATCCGGTACTTACCTCTGATGTGGATAATCCAGAGAAACTGCAGAAATGCGGACATGCAGATCTTGTATGCACTCAAAACGGGGAGTGGTACATGGTACATCTTTGTGCAAGACCGCCGAAGGGCAGCAGACAGTGCGTGCTTGGTCGTGAGACTGCAATTCAGAAAATGGTATGGAACAAAGAGAGCTGGTTAAGACTGGCCTGCGGTGGACGATTTGGACAGTGGGAGACAGAGGAGCCAACTGGAATTCAGGAGTATCTTTTCCCAGAGGAAGAGGGGAAGGATTATGGAAAAGAAGACTTTGATTTAGAAATTGCAGACAGTGCTGGAAATAATGAAACTGCAAAGAATGCTGTGGACGAAGAATGTGATAAAAAGTTAAGTATGCCAGTGAAGAAGACCTCTGCGCTTTTAGACGTGCGCTATACTTCCCTGCGCCAGCCCTATGACAGCTACACCAGCCTGACAGAACGTCCTGGCTATCTCCGCCTCTACGGTCAGGAATCCCTGAATTCCTGCTATAACGTAAGTCTGGTGGCGCGGCGGCAGCAGGACCGCTATGTTCAGGTGGAAACCTGTGTAGAGTTTGCCCCGACCTGCAGAGAGCAGATGGCAGGACTTGCCTATATGTATGATACTGGCAATTTCTACCTTTTGGTAAAGACCAGAGAGGAAGAGTTTGGCTCCCAGACACTTGATTTGAAAAAGCCTGCAAAGCTGCGCCTGATAAAGAGCGATCACTTTGATGTAGAAGATGTGATTCCGGCAATCTCCATCCCGGAAGAAGGCCCCGTATACCTGCGCGTGACCACCACCCAGGAAGGACTTTACGCAAAATTCTTCTACTCCCTGGATGGAAAAGACTATCAGGAACTGGCTGAAGTCCCCACCAACATTCTCACCGACGAGCAGAGCGATGGATTCACCGGTGCTCACTTCGGAATGTACTGTCACGATATGACAGGGGTGAGACGGTATGCGGATTTTGATTATTTTGAGATTTTCAAAGCGCGTAAAGAACAATAAAAACGGCATTTAGAGACTTTTTCAAACACGCATTGGACAGATAAAAAATTCATACATTTTCTTAATAAAGTAACGTTGCAAACCCCATGTTTTCTGACGTATTATGATAGTAGAAAGCATGGGGGATTTTTATTTATACGGGCAGTAAATCAAAGTTCATATCCTCACAAGATGTCAGATTCGGCAGTGATATCGAGACAAATCCGCAGCGCGTATTTGGAATTTTGAAAGAGAGATATATAAAATATAAGAGATCTAAAATGGAGAAGGAGACAAGAAAAATGAAATTAAATTATGCAAAAACAATAGAAAAATGGGGCATTTTTGAAGTGACCATAAGCGGTCCAAAGGAAGGGAATCCATTTTGTGACCAGTGGATTAAAGGTACTTTTTGTTGTAAAAATGAGAAGAAAACGGTAGATGGTTTTTATGATGGAGATGGTGCTTATAAAGTAAGATTTATGCCGTCTTTTACAGACGAGTATACTTTTGAAATTGAGGCTTCCTTTGATATTAACGCAGGGGAAGAAGTGCCGGATGAAGAAGCGTCTGAACATAAGCTAGGAACTGCTGGTGGTGGGAAAACAGCAGAAAAATGTGCTGTCAGAAATATACTGACCGGCAGTTTTATTGTAACTTCTCCTTCAGCAGACAACCATGGACCGGTTCGTGTTGCAGGTACCTATTATCTTGCCTATGAGGATGGAACACCCTATCACTGCATTGGAACGACCTGCTATGTATGGAATCTGCAGAACGAAGAATTGCAGAAGCAGACACTGAAAACTCTGGAAGAAAATGCTTTTAATAAGATCCGGTTCTGTATTTTTCCCAAGCACTATGACTACAACCTTCATGAGCCGATTACCTATCCTTATGAGGGAACACCCTGCGACAGCTCTGTGTTAAATGAGAATAATTTCGCGGAATATAATGGCTGTGCACCAGGCAACGACTGGGACTTTACCAGATTCAATCCAGCCCATTTCCAGCATATTGAAAAGTGTATTCAGGCACTTATGAATTTGGGAATCGAGGCAGATCTGATTGTTATGCATCCATACGACAGATGGGGATTTTCCATGATGAAAGCAGAGGATGATGATCGCTACTGGAAGTATGTACTGGCACGTTTTTCCGCATACCGAAATGTATGGTGGTCCCTGGCTAATGAGTATGATCTGATGCACGAAAAGACTCTTTCTGACTGGGAAAGATATGCCGGCATTATCTGTGAGAAGGATCCTTACCATCATCTCAGATCCATTCATAACTGCAAAGCGTATTATGATTATAACTTGCCCTGGATTACCCATTGCAGCATCCAGAGAACGGAGACATACCGTTCCTCCGAGCTGGTAAATGAGTGGCGCGAGAAATATCATAAGCCGGTAGTGCTGGATGAAATCTGCTATGAGGGCAACATTCAGTTTGGCTGGGGAAATATCAGCGGTGAGGAAATGACGAGAAGATTCTGGGAGGCATTCTGCCGCGGAGGATATCCGGGACACGGTGAAACATATCTCAGTCCGGATCGTATTCTCTGGTGGTCTCATGGCGGCGTTCTTCACGGAACCTCACCGGAGCGTATCAGATTTCTTGCAAAAATCATGGAAGAAACACCGGGACTTGGTGTGGAACCTATGCCGTGTAAGTGGGATGAGGTTGCCTGCCGTGCTGCCGGCTTCCCAGCAAGGAAAGATTATTTTATTTACTATTATTCCTTTATGCGACCGGGCTTCCGAGACTTCTACTTTGATGATACTACAGAGTATCAGGTGGAAATTATCGATACCTGGGAAATGACTGTTACAGATGGAGGAATTCATAAAGGAAAGTTCCGAGTAAAGCTGCCGGGGAAAGAGTATATGGCGGTGCGCCTGCAGATAGCGAAATAATAACCATATTCATACAAAAAGCCCAGTTGTGTATGCAGCTGGGCTTTTTGAGCATAAAATTCTTGAATCGTTTTTCAGAATTTGTTATGATTCATATCAGAATTTATGAGAAATAAACAGAAATACTTTTAAACAGGGGAGGAGATTTTTTGGAAGAAACAAACATCAGTCAGGAGCAAAATCCATTGGGAACGGCTCCGGTAGGTGGTTTGATCGGGAAATTTGCAATTCCGGCTATTATCAGCATGCTGGTCAGTGCTTTGTACAATATAGTGGATCAGATTTTTATTGGCCAAGGCGTTGGAATGCTGGGAAATGCTGCTACTAATGTTGCGTTTCCTGTAACAACTATTGCAACGGCGTTGGCACTGCTTCTGGGAATTGGAGGTGCGTCTAACTATAACCTGGAAATGGGCGCCGGAAGAGAGAAGAAGGCAAGCTCCATAGCCGGAACGGCGCTTTCCACACTGGTAATCACAGGTGTGATTCTGGCAGTGGCAGTACTTCTGTTTTTGCGTCCGCTTCTAAGCTTATTTGGTGCAACGACAGATGTTATGCCTTATGCGGTGGATTATCTTGGCATCACAGCTGTGGGACTTCCTTTTTATGCATTATCCATTGGAGGAAATCATATTGTCCGCGCAGACAGAAGTCCTACATATTCTATGACCTGTGTTCTTACAGGTGCCATTGTCAACACAATTCTGGATCCCCTTTTCATCTTTGGGTTTGGCTGGGGAATCAAGGGGGCTGCCTGGGCAACGGTGATCGGACAGGTTGTTTCCGGAATTTTGGTGATTATTTATTTTGGAAAATTTCGTAAAATGTATCTGGAGATGAGCATGTTAAAGCCTTCTTCAGAGTGCCTGAAAGCCATTATTTCTCTCGGAATGGCATCCTGCATTAATCAGATCGCTATGGCAATTGTTCAGATTGTACTAAACAATATTTTACGTTATTACGGCGGTTTATCTGTCTATGGAAGTGATATTCCAATTGCATGTGTAGGAGTTATTTCAAAAGTAAATCAGGTGTTTATGGCAATTTGTATTGGAATTTCCCAAGGCTGTCAGCCAATCTGGGGCTTTAATTATGGAGCAAAAAAATACGACAGGGTAAGGCTTGCATACCGTTATTCTGTAATCGCATGTACTGCGATTGCAACCGTATTTTTCCTTTGTTTCCAGTTATTTCCCCACCAGATTGTAAGCATTTTCGGAACCGGAAGTGACCTTTATTTCCAGTTCGCAGAACGCTATCTGAAGATATTTATGTTTATGACTTTTGCAAATGGAATTCAGCCAATGTCCTCAGGATTTTTTACATCTATCGGAAAAGCAAAGCTTGGAATCGTCATGTCCCTGACCAGACAGGTGCTATTTCTTTTGCCATTGATCGTTGTTTTCTCATTAATAATGGGAATTGACGGGGTGATGTATGCTGGACCGATCGCAGATGCAGCGGCATTATCATTGGCGATATTGTTTGCACGAAGAGAGCTTGTGGCCATGAAGAAATAATAAAAAAGACTGATATAAATGATACTGTACTTCAGGAGGTTGTTGGAGTCCGGTATGTTATATCAGTCTTTTTTATAAATACAGCTGATTAACCGTTAGGTTAAATCTGTGTCAGATATTAATGGCAGGAATGACTTCCGCAGCCATGATCGCCACAGCTGTGACCTGCTTCATGATCATGGTGATCGCAATGTACATTGGGGTTATAGCCAAGATTTCCTGCGAGTAATGCGTTTACAGCTTCATCAGCGTTGCCGCTGACACCACCGAAAAGACGGATTCCAGCCTGGGC
>OIDZ01000446.1_pt1 | contig 12375 bp, 4 predicted proteins | sample 1581681 | NCBI WGS metagenome assembly OIDZ01 (sample SAMEA3882512, study PRJEB24775) | human gut metagenome | biome: human-associated habitat; feature: intestine environment; material: feces | place: Netherlands | collected 2009/2010
TACCAACGCCATACCTCCTATGGTCAATCCCTTCTTCATAACGGTCTCCTGCCCTTCCATTGTACTTTTTTGTTTCCCGCGGTTCTGTGTTATTGTTTTTTCCGCCTTTTCCTTCGCAGGAAAACAATACCGGAAACCACCGCCAGTCCGGCAGCTGCCAGAATCAGGGGATTTCTTCCCTTTTCAGGGGAAACAGGCACGGATTCTTTATCAGCCTTTACCAGACCTTCTTCCACCCGGCTCCCTCTTACCAGCAGACGATGTGTGTTGATGCCATAAGGGGTACAAGTTAAAAGCGTAACATAATCGCCTTCTGGGGAAACTGCCAGATCCTGTGTCTGATCGGGCAGCACCGTCCTGATCTGGTCCACCTGATAGGTAAGAACCTGATTCAGGATATGTACCTGGAACCGGTCTCCTTTCTCCATCTGGTCCAGATCGTCAAAAAACCTGGCGGAAGGCAGCCCGCGGTGGGCGGACAGGACTGCATGGGTACCCTCCCCTCCTACCGGAAGAGAGGAATTCTCCAGAAGCCCTACTCCCTTCTGAAGAATTTCCTTTGAAGTCCCCTGGTAAACCGGCAGATAAACTTTGATCTTCGGTATCTCAAGATATCCGATCGAATCCCCGATATTGAGGATTGACACCTGCGAAGCTGCCCGCTTTGCCGCTTCATTGTCAAAGGGGTCGCTTAACACCCGCCCTACCAGGGTCTTATTGTATGCTCTTGCCTTTTCCAGAATCTCCTCAATCTCCTCCTCTTCCAAATCCCTGACCTGTTCCTGATAGGAATCGATTGTGGCTTCTGAAGTTGCAACCTGAAGCATATTACTGATAACAGGATAGAGGAGTATCCCAATCCCGATTATAAATACTGTGAAAATGCCAATAAGCGGCCATTTTTTTCTCATCTGGATTCAGCACTCCTCTTTCTTATTGATCGCACCCCTGAGATTTATGTTTCTCCGATGCAAACTTATCCTGTCTTTTGCTTAGCGTGCGCTTTTTCTGCTCTTTCTGAGGTACACTGCAAACATCAGAGCTGCTGCTGCGATCAGCACAATACCTGCAACGGTAAAGATCGTTGTACCAATGCCGCCGGTACCCGGAAGGGTAAATCCTTTTGTATTGAGTACGCCGACTTCAAAGAATGTGTATTCATGCTCTGTCACCGTAGTAAGTGTCTTGCCGTCAGCAGTCACTGCTGCTGTGCCGGTAGGCTCTCCCTTTGTATTCTTCTCTGCTGTGATTACAATCGTAATCGGCTTTGCAAGCTTGCTGTAGCCTGCCGGCGCTGCTGTCTCGGTAAGTGTGTAGGTGCCTTCATCCAGACCTGGGAAATATAATCTTCCCTGTGCGTCGGTCACTGCATCCCCTTCCGTCACTGTCGGTACATTGCCCTCTCCGTATGTATAGCTTGCTACTGTAGCTTCACCTTTTTTCAGTTCAAAGGTTGCACCTGCAAGTTTTGCGTTGTTATCGCCTGTCTTATTCACTGCGATACCCCAGGTATAGGTTTTTACTTCAACGTCATCTGTCGTATGCGTCTCCCCGTTTGCAGGGTTTGTTGTATAGGTAAGGTTTACCTCATTCGGGTTTCCTGCATTTCCGAGAACCGCATATTGATTCAGCTCGGCGCTGTAATATACATTCACCTTTTTGTATGCTTTGATATCTGCATATGTAAAGTCAATTTTGATGGTTGTTTCTTTTCCCGCTTCAAGGGCAGCAACAGCAACGTCCTTGCCGTCCTGTTTTGCAGCAACCGTATAGGATGACGCTGCAACTACCGTCTCTGTTCCATCTTCTGCCGCACCTTTTACTACAATGTCATTCTGAAAGGTAAGTCCCTTGCTCAGGGTATCTGTCATGTAATAAGTCAGCCCTGTAGTTCCTTCTTCATATACCGGAACATCTCCGCTTAATTTATAACTTACGGTATCCCCGATATCTTCGGAAGAGGCTTTATTCTCTTTGTCATTTTTCAGAATCACTTTGTCAACATTTGCAGTGGACTCTTTTGTCTTTACTTCAATGTCGTAATTCCATGCCCCGTCCACTACTTCCGGAACGGTTACCAGGAAGGAAGCAGATTCCACGTGACCTGCTGTTGTTGAAGCCTCCTCGACCAGATAGTAGCCTAAATCAACTGTGACTTTTGTATTTCCCTTTACACCTGTATAACTTGCAGCTGCAGTTTTTGTATCAATTTTTGCAATCAGTGCCTGCAGCTCTGCTGCTGTGTAATCTCTGACCTGTTCAGCAGTTACAGATGCATCCGCATTCTTCAGCAGATCTGTGGCTGTGTAATCATATTTATCATACTCTGTGGATCTGCTGATTGCAAAAAGTTTGTATAAATTATAGGTTGATCCTTCTTTGTCAATCGTGATGGTTCCTGTTGCGGCATCACTTGTTACATTCGGTGTGGCATCGTTCGCCGGCTGCGGGTTTGTCGGTGCTGCAAATGTGGTCACTGCCATCGCCAGTGTCATAACAACACTCAGCAGCAGTGCAGCTAATTTTTTCATTGTCTTCATATTTTTTCTCATCCTTTCTCAGATTATCCTTATTGACGTGTTACCTTATCGTGCGGACTCTTTTCCGTCCGCTTACCTCCCTCCCTGCAAGTTTGTCTCCTTCTCCATGTATCTATACCAAAAGCAACAAGTGCCAGAAAGAGCAGGATACTTCCTGTTATCGTATATCCATAAGTCCCGGTTCCTCCGGTATCCGGAAGAACATATCCTTTTGCGTTGGCAACTGTTATCTTAAGGCTGTTCTCTTCCAATACGGTAACAGTGCTTCCTGTTCCGCTGCCGCTTAAGATTTCTCCGCCGTCTTTCTCTATACGCAGAATGATTGGTTTTACGAGTTTCGAATACCCGTCGGGAGCCTGGATCTCCTCCAGCCGGTATTCTCCGGGCAGCAATGCCTCCATCTCTATCAGACCGGATGGATCGGAAGTGCCGCTGTACGGTGCAACTTCGCTGTCCTCATGGAACATCTTTTCGTTCTTATCCCAGACTCCTTTTTTCATGACGAATCGGGCGCCTGCAAGTGTAACTTCCGCATTCTGGCTGTCTACCTTGAAAATGCTCAGCTTCAGCGGCAGTTTTTCATTGGTAATTACCTTATAAGACAATCCCTCACCCGGTCTGGTCTGTGTAACTTCTGTTCCGTCATTTAACATCACGGTTACATTTCCGCGGCCGTCCACAGTAATCTTCCATGGCTCTTCCGGACAAAGATAACGATCCGCAGCCTTGGTCTCATAAAGCAGATAATTTCCGTCAATCAGATCATCGAATACAACGTTTCCACCCTGATCCGTAGTCTTAGCCCCGTCTGTAACCAGGCCGGTCTTTGTCCAGCTTCCGTCTTCATTTACAGAAGCATTGTACAGTTCGAACCCGACACCCGGCAGTACCACCGGTGCCCCCGTACCTTCATCGACGCCCTCCTTCACCAGAGCCAGCGTTCCCGGTATGTAATTCTTTGCGGTTATCTTCACACCGTCCCCGGCAGGAACTGCTTTCACCTTTGTCCCATCCGTAAGCGTCAGTTCTATCGGAGGAATCTCTTCTCCATCGGGATCATAATATCTGACACGATATCCATCCGGTACATGTTTCTCACCTATATAATACTGGTATTCCGCCTTGGTCACATCATAATCCACATTGGGCTTCAGTCTGCCCCACTTATAGGACCAACGATTCCCGGCATTCAGAGCTATCTCTCCAGACTCAGATTGTCCGTCTCCAATATCCTCCGTAGCTGTAACCTTCACGTCCGTGGTTTTGCTGCCCTCCGCCTGATACAGACACATGTCAATCGAATCACCGGCATGACTCTCTTCGCCATCCGACCATATCTTCTGTATCTCTGCATTTTTATTCTTTGCAAAATTAAACGTAATTCGAAGGTTGGACTGGTCAAGACCTCGTTCCATATAGTAAACTTTAATCTTATATTCTTTATATGGCTCAAACTTATTGTCCGCTGATTCTACGCCCAGCTCTTCCAATGTAGAGTGCCAGATCCACTGATCATTTTCTGTCACGTAAGCATCCGAAAGTCCATTCTTTTCTACATCCGTCAGAAATCCTTCTTTACTCATGGCAGACGCCGTCGTGTCGCCATTCAGGTAATTCCACTTTCCGCTGACCGCTACATTACCGGTGGTAAAATCAATGGCGCCGCTGACTGCCCCATGGCTTCCTCCGATATCCAGTACCAGATGCTCTTTTCCATCCGTTCCCTCAACGAAAATCCAGACATCATCATCACCTGAGAATGTAAAGATACAATCTGTCTCTACATCCTTTCCGGTTTCATCCTTTTTTACAGTCGTTGTTCTGTTCTCTGACAAAGAAAACGGTACTTCTACTTTTGCACCAAACATATAATCCAGATTCGCAACCGAATACGGAGCTTTTCCTTTTTCCGTATAATCCCCGCCCTGATTAAAGGGGAAGAAAAACGGTCTCCCGGCATATGTTACCGCTTTCGTTTCGTCACTGCTTCCTGTCCGTTCAAGATAATATTCCCCTGTTTTTGTATCCTGCATCATACGCACTGCATACTGCTTCTTTGCACTGTCAAACGTCCAGTATCCGCTCTCTGTATCTCTTTCAAATGGAAATTCTACCTTCTCATAGACCGCCCCGTAAACCGCCTTTTCCTGATTCTTGCCGGTCAGGAACTCTTTATTAAAGTAAGGGGATTCTATCTCACTGTTTTTCAGCAGTACATTTCCCGATTCTAAAGTACTAAGAGGATTCTCTTGATTCAAAAGACCCATATCCGTGAAGACTCTGCCAGTTTCACCGGGCTTCAGCTCCGTCTTCACCCCGGCAAAACCATTTCCGCAGGCGATTTGCGTCCTATAATTCCACAGTTGAGATCTCAAATAATCTCCGGTTACCGCATTCAGCATTCGGGAACCGCCAAAATAGAGCGGATATACTCCCTCAGAATTCTGATACAGGTTACGGATTGCCAGATTCCACGAAAACAAAGGCTGATCATCATACGGATCTTCATATTCTGTTTTGGAACTATCCTTAAGCTTCTTTCCCCAAAGCTCATAATCAGAGTAATAATCATAAAACGTAGATGTCGCGTAATACAAATTCGGATCACGGGCATATGCTCCCTCCGGTATATCCCGGCTCGCATCACCAAGGTCATTGATCTCATCAACCTTTCCCCAGCTTCCGCCAACCGTTGTATCCTTACTCAATTCATCTACAACAGGTGCACCGTAAAAACAGTTTTCAGCCTCATATTCCGTAAGATCATATTCCTCTGTGGCATAAATTCCACCCTGGTAAATGCCCATCTGCTGATACTTCCCGCGGAACCTAATGGTTTTTGCATCTTTGGGAACCTGTGCCTGCCACAGATTTTCTATGCATACAAACTCGCCCTCAGGCGCATCCGCATCAGATAACTGACGCATCATCTGCCATGTTTGACCGCTGTCTGTGGAGTACTGTATACCTTCTGATTCAATCTGCCGTTTATATATTTTTACAGGACTTGTCCCGTTAGCATTATTTATCGTTCCATCCGAACCCATATAGAAACTGCGATTTTGAAACTTTGTAGTAACGTTAAAGCTACCATCACCATTGCTTATAAAAGTCAGCTGAGTAAAGCCAGTATTATTCTCCTTGTAACCATAAAGTGTCCCCCCAGCGCCAGTAGTCAGATTCCAATAACATTTTTCCTGCTTTTCGGCTGAAACATTATGCATCGTATACTGATCAGCCTCTCCATCATATGCCTTCTGCATACACCAGAGATAAGTATTACTCTCTTCCTCGGTCAATGTATCCGGTAAGGTTATACGAGAAGTATTGATTCCTGCAATACCTTCCGGTGTCTCCCCTTTCAAAGTACTGCCATCCCAGCGCAATACCTGATCGCCGCACACCACCAGATATTCTTTTCCAGGTTCAAACTGCGCATTATCCGTGATCTGTTCAAAAGTATTCCCGCTTTGTACAGCACTTAATCTGGAAAGTGCGTTATCGAAATATACCGGTCTTGCGGTATACTCATCCGCCAGTTTTTTTACTTCCTCCGCACTTAAGGCGCGTCCGATAATTTTATAATTATCAATCAGACCCTTATAATACTCTCCTTTTCCCCAGTTTGCCTTTCCGATATACAGAATACTGTTCTCTCCAAGAATATCTGTCAGCGGATAACTGCTTGGCTCCCTTGCTGCCTCTTCTCCATTGATATAAAGAATCGTCTCTGTCTCTGTCTGAACGACGGTCAGATAATACCAGTCATCCCCGTCAGCCAGAGCTTTTGCTTCTCCCGGTCGTGAACCGGAATTTTTGAATCTTTGGGCAACGGCATTTCCTCCTGCATCTCCCAGAATACCCAGATACTTTTCATATGGACACTGTTGCGAATTTGCATCCGGTGCCGCATAGAACAGCCAGTTTCCGTCTTTCTTATCCGGCTTTGCCTGGAAAGAAACCGTCAGTTCCTTTACACCGCTCAGCAGGCTGCCTCCATCCTTCGTCTTTACTTCCAGGAACTGGGAAGTTCCATCCAGATACAGGGCTTTGCCTCCGTCATGGTCCTGAAGTGTATAAGTTCCCGTCGCCACTCCATAGCCGTTGGTGAAACCGGTCTCTTCATCGTCAAATGTGAACTCTGCAAGAACCTCCGGCTTTTCTTCCGGCTTCTCTGCTGTTGTCATCGTGTGAGTACCAGATCCAAGGGTTACCTTCAGAAACTTCCCGTCAGTTACTGCCTGTGTTTCGGAATCTCCTGATGCTGCCCCCTTCCTGACCACCGTCACATTCTCTCCGTCTACCATCAACGCTGTGTTTGCCGTCTCTCCCATCAACGGAACATAAACTACAGCCGTTGTATTCGCCGGTACGGTCACCTGACATTCGAAACTATCCTCACCCTTCGTGTACCCGGCACGAATGCTTCCCTTGACCGTCGGTACTTTGACGGACGCCTCCGCCACGTCTCCCGGCTGGAACTTCACCTGGAATTCTTCAAATCCCGCCTTCAGCGGCTGGATTCCGAACATTCCCCGGACGATCTGGCTTCCCGGTGCGCTTCCCCATGGGTGGGAGTAGGTCATATTGCTTTTATTTGCAGGATCCCAGGCTTCCGTCGTAATCGTCGCCCCAAGGTCATCCATCACATGCTTCCAGCTTCTTGTTCCCTCTGCGGTCATCAGGTCCATGGCCACATTCCCGGCGCCCGCATTGTACAGTCCCTCCAGAAGGAACCAGGAACCATATACGCTGGTTCTGATTTCTCCCTGGCTCCTGATATAGTCCGCCATCCGTTCCGCCATTTCCTGGTCCCGGTAAATCCCATAAGCCAGTGCGAACGCTGTGGCATGCTGGGAACAGTGGTCCGTTCCCACACCGTCGCGGAAGGCTCCCTTTCCTTCATCGTACAGATGCTCCAGAAGGCCCGCCTTCAGCGTATCCGCGTGACCCTTCCACTGAGCCTGGTCTTCCGTTTTCCCCAGAACTCCCGCAATGTTTGCAAGGTCGGTAAATGCCCCGCAGGCAACCGCGTTCATGACCGTATTGTAGTCTTTGCGCACATAGCCGTCCGTCTCCGTGTTCGGCCAGTCCACCAGTACCGCATTGGTCGTGTTCTGCCCCGATGTGGGGATTTTCAGAAGGCCGTACTCCGGCTGGAACAGATTCCAGTAAAGGGAACGGTTATAGCCGTTTCCGCACAGGATGTTATAATAGTTTTCCAGGGAATCGCTGTTTCCTGTATAAAGATAGTCGTTCCATGCATTTATAATTGTATAATAGACATATTCCACAGGCCAGGTGCGGTGGGTTGCCAGATATTCATTGCTGAACCTTGCAAGTGTATAGTCATCTTCAAAGGAATAGCCTGACAATGCATTAATCAGCACATCCCCCTCATAAGCTCCCCGCTCCCTGGACTGGGAATCCACCATCAGATCCTGGTTTGTGGCTTTGATGGAATACTTACAGAATTCATAGATCCGGTTCAGAAGTTCATCCGAAGAATAAAATTCCGACTCTTCGTCTGAGAACGCCTGCCGTATGGCAATCCCCCGGACGTTATCCACCGTCAGCTCCGCCGGGCAGTTCAGGATCTCCACATAGCGGTAGGTCATCATCCCGGTATTTTCAAGCGTCTGCTCCCCTGCCTTCAGCGTCCAGTACTCCCGGTACCGGTTCCCGGTGCGCATCTGCCACTTTACTGTATTGGTTCCGGAGAGCTCTTCCCCATACCGAAGCTCCATCTTCCCTCCTGCGGGGGCATCTGCCTGCAGCTTCAGGCCGCCGACGATTTCCTTTCCCATATCCAGAAAATAGTGGCCTTCCCCGATTTTGGTCACAGATGCCGGCTCCGTCTCATATCTGCCCACGGGATCCGCCGTATAAGGCGCCAGATCATAACTGCCCACGATGTTTCCCCGGTCCGCCGGAGCTGTCCAGGATGCATCTTCTGCAAACCCCGGCTCATTCCAGCCGAAAGGCCATGCATTGGCATTCAGGTTCTGTGCATCCGCTGTAAAATACCCGGTTCCGATACTGCCGCCGTTTCCGCCGGTCCCGTTATCGCCGAATGCATTGGTCCCGTCCTTGACCTTCCACCCGTATGCCGGGTTTCCTGTATTTGACACCACCTGCTTCGTTCCGTCTTTATAAAATACCGTAAGCTGGCAGAGAAATGACTTTTCGTCCCTGGTATAATTGATGGCTCCAATTACATTCTCCCCGGCACGTATCTGCTCCGTCACATCGTAGGTATTATAGTAAAGGACACCGGAACCATCCGAAGGGTCGGTGCCGAACCGGGACGGGCCAAGTCCTGCATGGTGACCGTTCACATAGAGATGATAGACGTACTGCCTGGTCTTCTCCGGTGTTTTAGCTGTCACACTCACTACTGCCTTCTCTATCTTCTCCGGATCCTCAATCTGAAAAGAATCCCTTGCAAAGATAAAGCTTCCTTTTTCCGGCAGACCCGTCTCCGGATAAACCGTATCCCCGCCAAGCAGCGCCGGAGTCAGAAGGGCATTTGGGATATTCAAAACCCCGTCTGAAACCGTACATCCCTCCACCGGACTTGTCTGGTCTTCAAAATCTTCTTTATAAAGCACCTCTCCTTTTTCTCCGCTCTCCGTTACCTGGTATACCTCCAGGTTATCCACAGACCCGGACTCTGTACGGCCGGTACGGAACCCGATACTTCCGTAAGCAAAACCCTTATCCACCTGATAGGAGGATACCTCCGTAAATTGGCCGCTCCCCTGCAGCTTCACATAAGTCGTTACCTGGTCCCCCAACGCCTGGATCTTTACCCGGAACCATTCGCCCTTTGGAAGGGCCAGACCGCTGACCAACCTATCCTGATTGTAGCTTGCGACTGTGCCGTTGTATGTATAGTGGGGTGCAATTTTGTTGTCCCCCGTCCGTATCTGCCAGACATAATTATTGCCTGCATCCACACCCCGGAACGCAATTCCCACTACCGTATCTGTTTTTACATCCATCTCAACCGCGTAATCCGTCCATCCATGCTGTTCGAATATATTTCCGGCTGCTGCAGAACCTGCCTGATACCAGATTCCCTTTATCGTCTCCCAGCCGCTTCCCACTGCCGTAGTGAATGCCTGGGGCGCAGAGAATCCGCTTTCCTTACCATCTTTATCTTTGATCCGGACACTCCAGTAATAGAGACTGTTATCCGACAATTTACCGCCGAAATCCGCTTTTACACCGGAAGACTGTGCGGATGTAACCCAGCCGGTATCGCATAAGAACTCGCCTTTTCTTATTGCAGCTTCTGTTGTTCCCACTACAATCTGATATGCAGTCTGATACTCATCCATATCCCCGTCTTCCATCGCCCAGGAAAAGGAAAGGTTTTCCTTGTCCACACCCAAAGGCTTTTCCAGAAGATTCAGCTTCATCGTACTGACAGCGGGAAAACTTGTTCCCACAGTACTGATACTTTCTGCATAAGTCACATGACCTTCCATACCCGCCATGGGCGTAGCGGTCATTATCCCTGCAAGGCATAACGCAATTATTTTCTTTTGCACGCTCTTTTCCTCCTCTGATAAATTCATGACCGCATCCCAATTATTCGGCAAATATGACATGCAATCCTTTTTTCACTAATAAGGATACCGTTATTTTACGCAAAACTCCATGCAAATTCTTATGATTATATGCAAAATATCCATATTATTTTCATCTACACAAAATAACCCTTTTTTCATACGGATTACCCGAAAATAATCCATATAAAAAAAGGGGTGATACTGTTAGAAATATGACGCTATACACACTCTACCTGTATATCATATGCTTCCATTTTCCTCAGAAATTCTTTTTTTCCGCCTATGCAATTCATCACAGTCGCATCAGAAAAAACGCCGATATCTATTAAACTTTTTTCTGCCAACTGCATAATTCTTTCTTTTAAAATTTCTCTGCACACACGTTCTGAATCATTTACTTCACATATTACAAGCGGAATATCTCCTCTTACTCCACAGTAATTTAACATCCTGTCTCACTTTTTCTCCAAACTGCCCCATACCATCCCTTCGAATGAAGAGGAGCAACAAACTACTGCGTTCACGGCAATTTTCTCCTGTTGCTTTACATTATTTTATTTTTTCAACAATTTCTCCATAAGTCTTTGGAACATAACTGCACATTCCGCCCGGGTTGCAGATCCCTGTGGGTCAATCCTCGTACCCATCTCTTTTCCGGTCAGGATTCCTTCCCCTACTGCCCATCCGACAGCTTCTTTGGCATATACGTTTACGGACGCGGCGTCTGCATATGTACTGTAATCCGCCGTAACGGACACATCATAACCCTGGGACCTTGCATAGCGGTACATCATCACCGCCACCTGTTCACGGTTAATGTTATCTTCCGGTCCGAATCTCCTGCTTCCGTCTGCGTATCCGGTTATGATACCATTCTCGCTTGCCCACATAACCGCGTCTGCATACCAGGCTCCTTCTGTTACATCCGAAAATCTTGCTTCATAAACAGTTTCCGGTTTTCCGTTCATACGGTGGAGCATGATCGCAAACTGCGCTCTTGTCAGTTTTGTTTCCGGTTCGAAGTGGGTTTCATCCATCCCGGCAATAATCATTCTGTCGTAATTGTAATACACCGCATCGTAATACCAGGAACCCGCTTCCACATCCACGAATGGACGCTCCGGCTTCCTGGTCAGCGCCTTCACTGCTTCTGTCAGTGCATCTGCTGCCGCGTCAACCTCTGCCTGGGACGCATCTTTCCTGTTATATATTTCCTTTGCTCCCGCAAGCGCATCTGCATACACCTTCCAGCTCTCCGCCGTATAGGTATCTTCTGCATTCACTTCTGCATCAATTGCTGCTTTCAGGACTCCTTTCTCTGCCGCTGGCTCTGTTACCGCTTTTCCGCTTACTTTCCACTCATTAATTCCGACTCCATCGGCCTGTTTCACAAGAACTGCTCTGATTCCTTTTGTCACAACCGCATCAAAAGTTGTAACATTATACTGATCCTTCTTTGTCTCCAGTCCCTGCTGGTTCGGAATCTCGGTCCATTTGCCATTCTCATTCAGATATTCATATCGGTAAGAAGACGGCACCTGCACTCCGGCCCCATCATCAAAGAAATACACCTGAGACGTGTCGATACATACCGGCGTTGACCACTCATAGCTGATCCACTCTTCTGTTGCTTCATTGTTGCCCCAGGTTCCCCAGTGGCTGCAGTCTGATCCCAATGATGTGCTTCCTGTCTCTCCGTCATTGACAGCAGTTTTCTTCTCCCATTCGGAACAGTAGCTGGCTTTCACCTCGGCGCTTCTCTCGAGGCTGCCCAGACTTTTCCGTTCCGGAAGATACAAAATTTCTTCGTAAATGTCTTCGTAATCCGCTTTTTGAAGCGTTTCTACATAGAGACGATAACGATTAGGATATAGCTGTCTGATCGCATACATTCCATTATAGTTTCCATACATCTGAAAATACAACTGGCTGAACTCTGCAAAATCCTCATATCCATTGTTTGAACCATAATCGGATACTTTCAAAATATCCGCTGCCATCGCTTTTTCCCAGTCTTTGCTTCCATTCACGTTATAAGAATAATCCATACTATGTCCGAATTCATGGGTCAGATACTGAGCAATCGCATTCACAGACGGTGTCCAGTTTACTCTCATATAGAGATCATTCTGACCGCAGTTATAGCTGTTCGCACCATCGTTCCGAACTTTTATTGTTTTTATATTTCTTCTGAGAGGATAGGGGATTTGCTTTATCGCCTCCATCAGATTTGCTGCATTTGTCTGAGCAGTTGACTG
>OIDZ01000454.1_pt1 | contig 12228 bp, 10 predicted proteins | sample 1581681 | NCBI WGS metagenome assembly OIDZ01 (sample SAMEA3882512, study PRJEB24775) | human gut metagenome | biome: human-associated habitat; feature: intestine environment; material: feces | place: Netherlands | collected 2009/2010
TGCCGCACCTCGCTCGCCGTATCGGCACTTAGAATTATGCGGTATTGCCTAAAATCTGCTTCAGCGCCGCAGCAAAACCGCCGTTGGTTGAAACCGGATGGATTTTATGATATACTAAAACGATTGAAATATGGCGTACAGAGAGGGGGCAGCAGGATTGCTCAGTGAAAATCAGCGTATCAGGGGCTTGATCAGCAGTGTGATTGATATTGTGCTGCTGATTGCCGCATACCTGCTGGCCAATTTCCTGCGCTTTAACTGGCTGCCTTTTTTTGAGGAGGGCGGCGCCGGCCCGGCACTGGATATTGCCCGCAACCCTATGGTTGCCCTGGGGTGGGCGGGCTACGCCGTGGTGATGGTGCTGCTCTATTGGAGCCGCGGGCTGTATAACCCCTCCCGCCTGCGGGGGCTGTGGCAGCGCAGCACCACCATTGCGTTCGGCAACGCGCTGGGCGTGGTGGGCTTTATGGCGCTGCTCTTCGTTTTCCGCCTGCAAAACTTCTCCCGCGGGGTCATGCTGCTGCTGTACGGGTTCAGCACCGGCTTTTTGATCTTCAAGCGGATGATCAAGCGCTGGTATGACCGTGCCCGCAACCGGAAAGGGGAGGACCTGCGCCATATCTTGCTGGTCGGCGGCGGCGATATGGCTGCCGAGTACCTGCTGGCACTCGAACATAACCCGTATTATGGCTTCCATGTGGATGGCTACCTGGCGCCTTATGCCAACCCGGACCTGGATGTGCGCTACCTGGGCGGATATGACAAAATGGAAGTCACGCTGGATGAACCCGGCATTGACGAGGTGGTGGTGGCCCTGGATGCCGCCGAGATGCACATGCTGACCCGCGCCTTTGCCGCCTGCGATAAGCACGGCACCCGCATTACCATGGTGCCGTTTTATAACGATTACCTGCCCGCCCGCCCCACCATTGATGTGCTGGGCGATTGTAAGCTCATCAACATCCGGCAGACGCCGTTTGATAATATCCTGAACGCCTTTATCAAGCGCGCCATGGATGTGGTGGGCAGCCTGGTGCTGATCGTGCTCACCAGCCCCATCATGCTGGGGGTAGCCATCGGCGTCAAGCTGTCCAGCCCTGGGCCGATCATCTTTAAGCAGGAGCGCGTGGGGCTGAACAAACGCCCCTTTATGATGTATAAGTTCCGCTCCATGCGGGTGAACGCCGCCGAGGATTCGGCCTGGAGCACCAACAGCGACCCGCGCAAAACGCGGTTCGGCAGCATTATCCGCAAATTCAGCCTGGATGAACTGCCGCAGTTTTTCAATGTATTAAAAGGGGATATGAGCCTGGTTGGCCCGCGGCCAGAGATCCCGTTCCATGTAGAGCATTTTAAGGAAGAAATTCCCCGTTACCTGGTGCGCCAGCAGGTGCGCCCCGGCCTGACCGGCTGGGCGCAGATCAACGGCCTGCGCGGTGACACTGATATTGCGGAGCGTATCCGTTATGATATCTGGTACATCGAAAACTGGACCGTTGCACTGGATATCAAAATTTTGTTCCGCACCGTGTTTGGCGGCAAAATGGTCAACGATGAAAAGATCCAGTAACCAACCAAAGGAGGGCTGAGGATGAAAAACGGCAAGCCGAAGGTAGCCATTGTGCATGACTGGCTGGTGGCATACGCCGGTGCAGACCGCGTGGTGGACTGTATGCACCATGTTTTCCCTGATGCACCCATCTATACCCTCGTCTATGACGAAAACAACATGCCTGCGTGGTTCAAGGGTTATGATATCCGCACCACCTATCTCCAAAAGCTGCCTTTTGCCACCAAGCTGTACCGTGCCATGCTGCCGTGGATGCCCCGCGCGTTTGAAGCACTGGATCTTTCGGAATACGATATGGTCATTTCGTCCTGCTCTTCCTGCAGCAAGGGCGTGATCACCCGGCCGGACGCCGTGCATATCTGCTACTGCCATACGCCCACCCGCTATGTCTGGGATTTTTATTATACCTACCGCAACAATGCCAACGCGCTGGTGCGGGCGGTCATGCCCGGCCAGATGCTCAAGCTGCGCCAGTGGGATAAGTGCGCCGCGGACCGGGTGGACTATTTTATCGCCAACTCGCATTATATTGCCAAGCGCATCAAAAAATATTACCGGCGCGACAGTGATGTGATCTACCCCTGCGTGCATATCAACGAAGAACCCTTTGTGCCCAAAGAGGATTTTTACCTTGTGGTGGGCCGCTTTACCTGGTACAAGCGGATTGACCTGGCTGTGGCAGCCTGCACCAAGCTGAACAAGCCGCTGATCGTGATCGGCGGCGGCGGCGAGGGCGACAAGCTGCGCGCCATGGCTGGCCCGACCATCCGCTTTTTGGGCGGCGGCCTGAGCGACGAAGAGGTGCGCGGCTATTATCTGCGCGCCAAGGCGTTCCTGTTCCCCGGCGAGGAGGATTTTGGCATTACCCCTGTGGAAGCCCAGAGCGCAGGCACCCCGGTGCTGGCCTTTGGCCGCGGCGGCGCCTGTGAGACTGTGCTGGACGGCAAAACCGGCCTGCTGTTTGACGAGCAGACACCCGAAAGCCTGGAAGCCTGCATCCAGAAGTTTGAGACCGAAGGCGTGGCTTATCCCCCACAGCAGATCCGGGAACACAGCCGCAGCTTCAGCGAGCAGCGCTTTGAGGACGAGCTGCGGGATTACTGCACCCGCCGCTATGCGGACTGGCAGCGTGAGCTGGAAGCCTGCTCTCACCACGAAACCGCCAAGGAGGCCGAAGAGTGAACCCCATTGTGATCAATGGCACAGTGCTGTGTGACCCCATCACGGGCATTCCGCGCTTTGTGTATGAAGTTGTGACCCGGCTGGACCCCCTGCTGGAAGGTACCGGCCTGGATGTGCGGCTGTGCTACCGGGACGATGGCCGCCCGCTGCACCTGCCCGAACTGAAAAACATCAAAATTGTTCCGCTCAAGGCCATTAAATATAGTTACAATCTGGTGGTGCTGCCGCGCTACCTGCGCAAACACCACGCCTTTTACGTTGGCCTTGCCAGCGATATGCTCATGACCCGCCGCAGCGTGGTGGTGCTGCATGATATCCGCCCCCTGGTAATGAAAACCGACCGTGCGTTTTTCCGCTTCAAGTTCTGGTTCCACTGCCTTTCCACCAAATGGTTTGCCCGGCGGGTGTTCACCGTCAGTGATAACCAGCGCCACCTGATCAGCGAGCGGTTGGGCATCCCACTGGATAAGATCGGTGTGACCTATAACGGCTGGGAGCATCTGCAGAACGTCCAGCCGGACATGACGGTGTTTGACAAGCTGCCTGGCGTGAAGAAAAAAGAATACTATTACGCACTGGGAAGCCTGGCCGGGCACAAAAACTTTAAATGGGTGCGCGAGGTTGCCGCCCGCAACCCGGATAAAACCTTTGTTGTGGCCGGCGGCAAGGACCTTGCTGCCTTTGGCAGCGCCGAAGCAGATGCTGCCCAAAACACCAGCAATATCTTTTACCCCGGCTATGTGACGGACGGCCAGAACAAAGCGCTGATGCAGAATTGCAAAGGCTTTTTGCACCCCGCTGTGTTTGAAGGGTTCGGCATTCCGCCGCTGGAAGCGCTCAGCCTGGGGGCACCCATCGCCCTGGCCCGTGCCAGCTGCCTGCCGGAGCTGTATGGCGATACCGCCCGCTACTTTGACCCCTATGACTATGATGTGGACCTTGACGCGCTGTTTGCCAAGCCTGCGGCCCCGCCGGACAAAGTGCTGGCCAAGTACAGCTGGGAGAAAACCGCACGGTTCTGGCTGGACGAGATCAAAAAGTGCGCGGAAGCGTAAGAGCAGTTGGGACAGCCCCCGAAAAATAGAAGCACATAACGGTTCGGCAGGGTGGGGCTGCCTCGCCCTGCAGGATAGGGAAATACCTCTTACGCAGGGGGACATGCGGTGCGCCTACGCTGTGCACAGATGTTACGTGCATCAAGCTGTATAACCCACCCCGTAGGGGCGCACATTGTGCGCCCGCTGCATACCCCAAAATCACGCACCTGAAACACAAAAATCTACCCGCAAAAGGGAAGTGAATATCATTGGATAAAATAGCAGTTCTTATCCCCTGTTATAACGAATCTCAGACAGTACAAAAGGTTGTGATGGATTTCCGCCGCGTTCTGCCGGAAGCTACGATCTATGTGTACGATAACAACTCTACCGATGGCACGGCAGAGCTGGCCCGCACAGCCGGTGCCGTGGTGCGCCACGAATACCAGCAGGGCAAAGGCAACGTCATCCGCCGCATGTTCCGCGAAATTGACGCCGAAGCCTATATCATGGTGGACGGCGACGATACCTACCCGGCGGAAGCGGCCCCGGAAATGGTCAAAGCCGTCACCGAACACCAGGCTGATATGGTGGTGGGGGATCGGCTTTCCTCCACCTATTACACCCAGAACAAACGCCCGTTCCACAATTTTGGCAACGACCTGGTGCGGTTTTTTACCAACAACCTCTTCGGCGGCCAAATCAAGGATATCATGACGGGCTACCGTGCGTTCAGCTACCAGTTTGTCAAAACCTACCCGGTGCTGAGCCGCGGCTTTGAAATCGAGACCGAAATGACCATCCACGCCCTGCACCGCAACATGCAGGTGGAGAATGTGATCATTGACTATCGTGACCGCCCCGCAGGCAGCGAAAGTAAGCTGAATACCTATTCGGACGGCTTCCGCGTGCTGCGCACCATTGCACGGCTGTATAAAAACTACCGCCCGTTCGGCTTTTTCAGCACCCTGGCTGCGGTGCTTGGCATTATCAGCCTGTGCTTTTTGGCCCCTGTTCTGGGCGAATATTTTGCCACCGGCCTTGTGCCGCGCTTCCCTACGCTGATCGTGTGTGCCTGCGTACTGGTGGCGGCGCTTTTGCTGTTTATTTCCGGCGTGATCCTTTCCAGCCAGCTGACAAAGGATGACCGCGATTTTGAATTCCACCTGCAGCAGGTGCAGCAGTGGAAAAACCGTTCCGCTGATCCGTTCAGCCATTCTGCCAAATAACAAGGAGGTTCCCCATGAAACAGTATGATTACCTGATCGTCGGCGCTGGTCTGTTTGGCGCAGTGTTTGCACAGCAGGCTACCAAGGCAGGCAAAAGCTGCCTGGTGATCGATAAGCGCGACCACATTGCCGGCAATATCTACACCGAAAATGTTGAGGGCATCAATGTCCACCGCTATGGCGCACATATCTTCCATACCAACAATAAAGAAGTGTGGGACTATGTGAACCAGTTCGCTGTGTTCAACCGCTATACCAACTCTCCGGTGGCAAACTATAAGGGCGAACTGTACAACCTGCCGTTCAACATGAACACCTTCAACAAGATGTGGGGCGTTGTGACCCCCGCCGAGGCCGAGGCAAAGATCGAGGAGCAGCGCGCTGCCCACTTTACCGCCGAGCCCAAAAACCTGGAGGAGCAGGCCATCAACCTGGTCGGCACCGATATTTACGAAAAGCTGGTCAAGCACTATACCGAAAAGCAGTGGGGCCGCCCTTGCACTGAGCTGCCGGCGTTCATCATCAAGCGCCTGCCGGTGCGCCTGATTTTTGATAACAACTACTTCAATGCGCTGTATCAGGGTATTCCCAACGGCGGCTACACCCAGATGGTGGCCAACATGCTGCAGGGTGTGGAAGTTCGCCTGGGTGTGAACTACCTGGCTAACAAGGCTGAACTGGATGCTCTGGCTGACCGTGTGATCTACACCGGCCCCATTGACGCTTATTTTGATTACTCCCTGGGCACCTTGCAGTACCGCAGCGTTCGCTTTGAAACCGAAACGCTGGCCTGCCCCAACTATCAGGGCAACGCTGTCATCAACTACACCGATGCCGAAACCCCGTACACCCGCATCATTGAGCACAAGCACTTTGAGTTCGGCTCCACCGAGCCGGGCACCAAGACGGTCATCAGCCGCGAATACTCCGCTGAGTGGAAGCCGGGCGACGAGCCGTACTACCCGGTCAACGATGACAAGAACAGCGCCCTGTACGCCAAGTACAAGGCACTGGCCGATGCCGAGCCGCACGTTGTGTTCGGCGGCCGCCTGGGCGAGTATAAGTACTATGATATGGACAAGGTAATTGAAAGCGCGCTGGCCTGCGTTGCTGTGCAGATGGATAAGATCAACCAGTACAAAGCATAAGGCAGGCGTAAACCAGGATTTATAGCAAAACCGCATGATTCCAAATACCGCTGCGGCGGGGATGATGCTGTGCAATTTGAGATAAAGGACAAAGCAATGACGGAATTGAGTGTTTCCATCCTGTCTGCCGATCTGGCCAACCTTGCCGCCGAAACGGCCGATTCTATGGTGTGCGGTGCAGACATGGTGCATTTTGATGTGATGGACGGCCACTTTGTACCCAACATCACCTATGGCGCGCCGGTGCTGAAATGCCTGAAAAAGGCCGTGCCGGAAGCATTTTATGATGTTCACCTGATGATCTCCGACCCTGCACGCTATGCACAGGATTTTGCGGCAGCAGGGGCAAACCTGATCAATTTCCACATTGAAGCTGTGCCCAACCATGTGGGGCAGACCATTGCCGCTGTGCGGGAGACTGGGTGCCTGGTGGGCCTGACCATCAGCCCGTCTACCCCGCCGCAGGCAGTGTTCCCCTACCTGGATGAACTGGACCTGGTGCTGGTCATGGGGGTGGAGCCCGGCTTTGGCGGGCAGAAGTTCATCCCCACAACCGTCAGCCGTGTGGCAGCCATCAAGGCAGAGTGCAACCGGCGCGGTGTTTCCCCCCGCATTGAGGTGGACGGCGGCATTAACACCGAAACCGCCTCCCTGTGTGCCCAGGCCGGAGCCAGTGTTCTGGTCATGGGCAGCGCGTTTTTTAAGGCGCAGGACCGTACCGCGCTGGCCAAACAGGTTCGGGCGCTGTAACCCCCAAAGGAGTATCCATGCCAAAACGTCATGATAAGATCACCAAAAGCGTAAACTATGATTATTATTGGGACATTTTGTTTTGTACTGTCCCGCTTTTGGCGGTCAGTTGTTTTTATTACGGAGCGCGCCCGCTGCTGATGATGGCGGCCGGGCTGCTGACTGCGTATGTGGCGGACTGTGTTGTTACCCCGCTGCATGCGGCGGGGTACCGCGCACATGAGCCTTCCAGCGAAGCTTTTGCTGCGCTGATTGTGCTGATGATGCCGGCTTCGGCCCCGTATTATATGGTGGTCACGGCAACGATCATTGCCGTGCTTGTCAAAGAAGCGTTCGGCGGAGAGGGGCACTATCCCTTCCACCCGGCGGCGGTGGGATTGGTGGCGGCAACGCTGGCATGGCCGCGAGACATGTCGTCCTACCCGGCACCGGGTACAGTGCTGGCACTTTTCAGCAGCACCGGAGTGGTGCTGACCCAAGGCAGCAACACCACCCTGTCTGCCGGCGGCCTGCCGTCTGACAGTACCATCAATCTGTTGACCGGTAATGTGGCTGGGCCGCTGGGCTGCTGCGCTATTCTGGTCATTGCGGCCTGTGGGCTGTACCTGTTGGTGCGCGGCCACATGCAGCTTTCTACCTTTGTGCCGTACCTTGCGGTATGCGTACTGGTGCCATGGCTGCTGCCCAACCTGAACGAACTTCCGGCCCTGAGTGCCCCATGGGAATATGTGCGCCAGCGCATCTACCTGGAAAAGTATATCCTGCTTTCCGGCAGCATGCTGTTTGGCGGGATATTCCTGGCGTGCGAGCCGGTGGTGCAGCCCAACCGCTGGAGCAGCCGTTTGATTTACGGCCTGTTCCTGGGCGCAATGGCAACGGCGTTCCGCTATTACAGCGTATACGAAACCGGCGTATGCTTTGCCATTGTATTGGCTGGTGCTTTCCCCGAATGGCTGGACCGCCTGGCCCAGCGCGCAGAAAGGATCAGATTCATGCGGAAGGAGGAAAAGCGCCTTGCCCAACACAGAGAACCGTAAGAACAGCAACAAAAAGCCGACCCTGCAGGAACATTCCCAAACCGTTATCATCCCCCAGCTGACCCCCGAAATGCTGGAACAGGCGCGCCGCGCCGCAGAGCAGGGCAAAACCGCCGAGCAGATCGAGCAGGAAGCCCTGGCCGCCGCCCAGGCGGAGCAGAAAGCGGTAGAAAGCAAGCAGGAAGCACCTACGGCCGAAAAGCCCAAAACGGTCCAGCCCGCCAATAAGCCCAAGACCCGCAAAGAGGCCGAGGAAGAGCTGGCCCAGAATATCCATGATGACCACCTGTGGCTGAATAACCCCGTTATGGTGCGCGGTCTGGGGCTGGCACCCATTGTGGCGGCTGCTGTAAGCGGCCAGAATGCCTGGATGCTGTGCGCTGCCACCATTCTGCTTGTAACGGCAACCCGTATGTTGGCTGTGGCAATCTGCCACCTGACCGGCAACCGCTTCCGCGGTGTGGTATACTCTTACGCTGCCGCTATTGTGTATATCCCGGCTTATATCATTTTGTACAACCTGTTTGGGGCGGATCTTTCGCTGCTGGGGATCTATCTGCCCATGCTGGTAGTGGAGCCCGCCGTGATCAAACGTATGGAATCCAACGACCTGGAAACGGTGGGCGAGGCGTTCCGCCGCGGCATCAACAATACCATTGGTATCTGCTTTTCGGTGCTGCTGGTGGGGGTTGTGCGTGAACTGCTGGCGGAAGGCACCGTGTTCGGCAACGTGGTATTTCCCGTGGCGCCGCTGCCGCTGGCCGACCAGCCGGGCACCGGGTTTATCATCATTGGCCTGATTGCCGCCGTGTGGACCGCCATCGGCGGTGCCTATGTGCATTATAAGATCGAGGAGGTGCGTCATCTGTATGGCAATAAACGCAAGCGCTGAGCTTTCCGTTTTGCAGGCTGTGGCGCAGTTCCTGACCTACGCCGTCATGGCTGTGTTTGCGGAGAATGCAGTGTTCTTCCGTGCGCTGGGCGTTTCCCGACTGAACAAGCTGGTCAACGACCCCAAAATCAGCACATGGCAGTACTGCATTCCTATCATTCTGGTACAGACCATCAGCGCCCCCATGGGTTGGGCTGCCCAAAGCTTAGCGCTGCCCGCTTTGGCAAAGGTGCTGCCCGGCTGGCTGCCGGTCAACGCCCTGCGCCCGCTGGTATTTTTGAACTGCTCACTGATCGCTATGGGCATTGTGTGGCTGCTGTTGGGCCTGCTCCCCAAAAGCCGCGATGCCTGCCGCGAACAGCTGCCCGGCGCAACCTTCAACTGTTGCGTGCTGGGCACCCTGCTGGTTGCCGCCAGCCAGAACTATAACCTGCTGCAGTCCATCGGCTTTGGCTTTGGCAGCGGCGTGGGCTACCTGGTCGCCGTGCTGGTGGTGGATGAAGGCCGCCGCCGGCTGCGCAGCAAAGATATCCCACATATATTCCGCGGCCTGCCCAGTGTGCTGATTTATATCGGCATTCTCTCGCTGGCAATTTACGGGCTGGTTGGCACTGTGGATTGAGCCGCGCCTGGACGTAAAAAACGGCATCCGTGAAAGAGGAGTGATTACCATGCAGAATTGCTTTGTCCCTGCTGATATCCTGCTGCCCGGTGCAGCGACCCCGCTGGACCCGTGGGCCTGCATTGCGGTGGATCAGTTTACCTCCCAGCCGGAATACTGGCAGAAAGCGGAGGAACTGGCAAAGGGTAAACCCAGCACCCTGCACATTGTTCTGCCGGAAGCTTACCTTGGAACCCCGCAGGAAGAATCGCGCCTTGCGGCGATCCGTGCGGCCATGCAGGATTACCGCGATAACCTGCTGACCCGCTGTGTACATGGCTATGTGTATGTGGAGCGCACCCAGATGGACGGTACCATCCGCCAGGGTCTGGTTGGTGCTGTGGACCTGGAACAGTACAGCTTTCAAAAAGGCAGCAAGCCCGCCATCCGCCCCAGCGAGAGCACAGTGGTGGCGCGCATCCCGCCCCGGCTCAAGATCCGCCGCGGGGCCCAGCTGGAAACCCCGCATGTGATGATGTTGGCCGACGATGAAGCCTGTACCCTGATTGAACCCATTGCCGCCCATAAGGCGGAGCTGCCGCTGCTGTATGATGGCGCGCTGATGTTGAACGGCGGCCACCTGGCCGGTTGGGCCGTGGAGGACCCCGCGTTGGTGGAGCAGATCAACACTGCGCTGGCAAACCTTGGCGATGCCGCTGCTTTTGCCGCACGCTGGCCTGCCGCAGCCGGCCAGCCCCCCATGACGCTGGCGGTTGGTGATGGCAACCATTCCCTTGCCACAGCAAAAGCCTATTGGGAAGAACTGAAACCCACCCTGCCGCCGGAACAGCAGCAGACCCACCCGGCGCGCTGGTGCCTGGCGGAAGTGTGCAACGTGCATTCCCCGGCGATTGAGATTGAGCCCATCCACCGTGTGCTGTTTGGCGTGGACGCCAACACCGTTGCCGCAGACTTTGGCAGCTGGTTGGAACAGCACGGCGCAGCCCTCCAGGGCGGCGACCAGCATATCGTGCTGGCCGGTGCCGGTGCAGAGATCACCTTTGACGCCGCCAACGCCCCGGACCCGCTGGCCGTGGGCACCACGGAACATTTTATTGGGGATTATCTGGCCCAGAACCCCGGCGTGACGGTGGATTACATCCACGGTGCCGCGGCTGCCCGCGCCATGGCTGCAGACCCCGCCAAACCAGCCACAGCCCTGCTGATGCCGGACTTTGCCAAAGCAGACCTGTTCAAAGGTGTTGTGCTGGGCGGCGTGCTGCCGCGCAAGACTTTCAGCATGGGCCATGCCGAGGAAAAACGTTACTATAATGAATGCCGCAGTCTGACCATGCCGGACTGACGATACAGGGAGCCAATTATGCCGAACAACGAAAAAAACGCTGAGCCCGCCGTGCGCGATGCTCAGTCCACAGCAGCGCGCCGCCGTCGCCGCCGCCACACCCCCCATGGGGATGCCCCGGCCCAGAACCCCGCCCCACGGGCCCCACAGCCCAAAGATGCATCCCGCCCCTGCCCGCCCCGGCAGGCAGCCCCGAACAACCGCAGCAATGCGGCAAAGCCCGCTGCCCTCAAACCGGCCCAGCGCCCTGCACGCCCCAATAATGCCAATCAGGCCCGCCCTGTAGCTCCGCAGCTGAACGGCCAACCCCCGCGCGGGCAGCAAAAGCCCCAGCCCACCCCCCAGCCGCCGCGCCGCCGCCCGCCGCGCGCGGGCAAAGCGCCGCAGACTCCGTCAGCTGGCGCTGATCGGTACGGCGTGCGGCATTCTGGTCGTGTCGGGCGTCATCACGGCGCTGCTGCCCGCTAAGGGTGCGGACGCGCCGCTCACCTCCGATGCCCCCGCCAACACGCGCCTTGTGGCCCCCGTGCCCTACGCGGGCAGCAACGGCAGCACAGGCACGGCACAGGCCCTGAACTGGGGCACCGTCGGCCCGCAGCGCCAGAGCGCCGACACGGGCTATACCTACACGGCGCTGCCCGCCGCCCCCGCCGCGCTGCCGGAATTTGGCCGCGTGGACACAAGCTGGTTTGCGGATGCCGCCTTCCTCGGCGATTCGCTGACCGCGGGCTTCTGCGTGAACGAATACAACATTGATGTGGGTGGTGCGCTGGTCTGCGGCTATGAGGGCATCAGCCCGAACACCGTCGTCAACCGCGCCACCGTCACCAGCCCGGACCGCGGCGAGGAGGTGCCGCTGGACGTTCTGGCCGCGGCCCAGCCCGCGAAGCTGTACATCCTGATTGGCACGAACGCCCTGGTCCAGCCCGGCAACGACGACAGCTTTTTAGCGTACTACGGAAAAATGCTGGACGACCTGCGCACCGCCCTGCCGAACACGGTGTTCTATGTGCAGTCGGTCCTGCCCGCCACGCAGGAGAAGGTCGCCGACAGTCTGCCGGGTCTGGCCCCGGACCGTCTGGCGGTCATCAACGCGGCCATTCAGCAGCTTTGTGCCGAGCGTGGGTGCTATTATCTTGACCTCAGTGCCGAGTTTGCCGACGACGCCGGGTATCTCTCGACGGAGTTCTCCCAGCCCGACGGCGTGCATTTGACGGTTTCCGGCTACAGCAGGTGGGTCAGCTATCTCTGCACCCATGTGCCCTACAGCAAGGACAACCCCTATCAGGCCGGGAGCACCTACTATTTAAGCGAGGATATGAAGGGACTGCTGAGTGATCTGCCGTAAACCGGGAGCGGCAGCCTCCCGGAAGGTTGTTCTTTCTTTTGCCAACAAAAGAAAGAACCAAAGAAAATTGC
>OIDZ01000458.1_pt1 | contig 12147 bp, 7 predicted proteins | sample 1581681 | NCBI WGS metagenome assembly OIDZ01 (sample SAMEA3882512, study PRJEB24775) | human gut metagenome | biome: human-associated habitat; feature: intestine environment; material: feces | place: Netherlands | collected 2009/2010
CCCGCCTTAATTCAGATGCTCTGGTAACTCAGTTACCGAGTAATTCACGTGAGACTGTGCGTGCAAAGCACTGTCTGCTTTTACAGTTATATATATTGTATAAAAATACATATCTATAATTGTAAAATATATATAAATTATCTCTTGATATTTTATAAAAAAAAGAGTAAAACTTTAAATAAATAAAAAAGAGAAATGCATAGAACAGGACAGGTCACAGAAGGAACCGGATTACAGAGAGTCGCAGGCAGGTGAGATGCGGCAGATGGTAGTTTGTGATATCACCCGGGAGCATCCCGCTGAAATCTATAGTAAGCCGGGACGTGGTCTTCACGTTACAGGAGAAGCTGTTTGGCTTAGACAGTGTTAAGAGATTGTATCTGGTGACAGGTATAATAATACAAAGTGGTACCACGGAATATTCCGCCTTTGTTATCCAATTGGAAATTGGATAGCAGGGGCGTTTTTTTATATATAAATATAAAAGAAAGAAGAGGGAAGACATTATGAGTGGAATAGTAATGATGATAATAGCTATCGTAGTGCTTGGTGGAGCATATCTTCTGTATGGCCGTTATCTTCAGAACAAATGGGGCATTGACCCCAAAGCAAAAACACCGGCATATGAGATGGAGGATGGAGTGGATTATGTACCGGCTGATACCAATGTGGTATTTGGTCATCAGTTTGCATCCATAGCAGGTGCAGGTCCTATCAACGGACCGATCCAGGCAGCAATTTTCGGCTGGCTTCCGGTTATGCTCTGGATCCTGATCGGCGGTGTATTTTTCGGAGCAGTTCAGGATTTTGCATCTATGTATGCCTCTGTAAAGAATAAAGGACGTACGATCGGATATATCATCGAAGCGTATATCGGAAAGCTTGGAAAAAAATTATTTCTTTTATTCTGCTGGCTGTTCTGTATTCTGGTTGTTGCAGCATTTGCAGATGTTGTGGCAGGAACCTTTAACGGATTTGTGACAGATAATGCAGGAACCGTTACCAAGGTAGCAGCAAACGGAGCAGTTGCAACAACTTCCATGTTATTTATCATCGAGGCAGTGGGACTGGGATTTTTCCTTAAATATTCCAAGTTTAATAAATGGATTAATACTGCAGTGGCTATTTTATTATTAGTGCTCGCAATTGCGCTGGGACTTAAATTCCCGGTATATGTAAGTCTTGGAACCTGGCATATTATTATCTTTGCATATATTCTGGTAGCCAGTGTTGCCCCTGTATGGGCGCTGCTCCAGCCCCGTGATTATCTGAACAGTTATCTGCTGATTTTCATGATCGTTGGTGCGGTTATCGGTGTATTTGCAGCCAATCCATCCTGTAATCTTAAGGCTTTTACAAGCTTTAATGTGGACGGACAGTATATGTTCCCTATTCTTTTCGTGACAATTGCCTGCGGTGCAGTTTCAGGCTTCCATTCACTGGTATCCTCCGGCACTGCGTCAAAACAGATCAAAAATGAAAAGAACATGCTTCCGGTTTCCTTTGGTGCAATGCTTATGGAAAGTATGCTGGCAATTATTGCACTGATCGCTGTTGCATCCTTTGCAGATGGTGAGGCAGCAGCACAGGGACTTACCACTCAGCCGCAGATATTTGCAGGTGCTATTGCAAACTTCCTTTCTGTAATTGGTTTGCCACATTCACTGGTATTTACACTGATCAATCTGGCTGTATCAGCCTTTGCACTGACCTCTCTTGATTCAGTGGCCAGAGTAGGACGTCTGTCATTCCAGGAATTTTTCCTTGATTCTGATACAGACGAGGAAAATATGAGCCCGTTCTTAAAAGTAGTAACCAATAAATATTTTGCGACGATCATTACACTGGTACTTGCCTATCTGCTTACAAAGGTAGGATATGCAGAAATCTGGCCGCTGTTTGGTTCTGCCAATCAGCTGTTATCTGTACTTGCCCTTGTAGCCTGCGCAGTATTTCTTAAGAAAACAAAACGCCAGGGCTGCATGCTCTGGATTCCTATGGTATTTATGATGGCAGTTACCTTTACTGCACTGGGTATGACTATCAGTAAGCTTACAAAAGCATTATTTACCACAGGCCTGGACCTTGGAAATACCTTACAGCTTATCTTCGCAGTGTTACTGCTGATCCTTGGTGTGCTGGTAGCAATCCAGGGAGTGAAGAAGCTTTTTGAAAAAAATGATGAAAAACAGACTGCATAATTTATGAAATAAAACTGTTGATATTTTTACATCAAAATAAAAACCTGAAAAAAGACACTTTGGGAAAGTTTTCCGAAGTGTCTTTTTTAATACTCAGCCAATCAATTTCTCATTCACATACTCAAATCCGAGACGTTTCACAGTATCTGCAAATCGTTCTCCTGCGATTCCTTCATTTTTGAAGAGAAGGATTGCTTTTTCTATGACTGCCATTACTTCTTCTTCCTCTGTGAAAATTCTGGTAAGAGCCTGACCGTGTGAGATTCGCTTACCCCAGCGGCCTCCGATATAGATTTTATAACCATTTTGATATTCCGGTACTGCGCCGAAAGGACATTTTCCTTTGCATCGTCCGCAATGGATACATTCTTTAGGATCAATGTAAAGTTTACCGTCAACTAATTTCGGAACGTGTACAGGACAGCTTTTTTCAATCTGACATTTTTTACATCCCTGGCATTTCTCTGCATCCGGTTTTGGGATTCTCTGGCCGATAATTCCCATATCATTCAGATTAGGTTTTACACAGTTATTTGGACATCCGCCAACTGCGATCTTGAATTTGTGCGGGAGTACCACATCGTGATAGCCTACATAAAAACGCTCATGGATCTTCTTGCTGAGTGCAAAGGTGTCAATCAGACCATACTGGCAGGTTGTTCCCTTGCATGAGACAACAGGACGCACTTTAGCTCCGGTTCCGCCTGTCATCAGGCCGTGTTCTCCAAGGAAGGCGATTGTTTTCTCAATATTATCATAAGGAACTCCCTGGATTTCCATACTCAGGCGGGTTGTCATAGTGATCTGACCATTTCCGAACTTGTCTGCTGCATCTGCAATGGCACGGTGTTCATCTGTGGTAATATGTCCATTTCCTGTAATGACCCGAATATTAAAGATGTCATCATATCGTTTGTCCTGAAGGCATCCAAGACCTTTTACCCGCTTGATTTCCTCGGGACTCAGTTTTTTGTTGGCGGATGTTGTTATTTTTCCCTCATTCATGTTTAAGTATCTCCTTTATGTAGCTGTTGCTTTTCTCTGATATATACGGTGTTTCTTTTGTTGATTATAGGCTTCATGAATGATAAAATCAATTTATGAGTTTTTATTATACGATAAGTAACATTTATGGAATAATGCAACTGTGAAACTGAAAAACAGAAACCTTTATAAAAAAGCCTTCAGGGCAGAATTTTTTCTTATTGCACAGAAAAAACTATCTGATATCAATAGAGTGGAAGAGTTCAAGGAGAATATTATGTTAGATCACAGAACAGAAACCTTTATGGCTGTATGCAGTGTTATGAATTACAGGGAGGCGGCAGAGCTGTTACATATTACCCAGCCGGCAGTCACCCAGCATATCCAGTTTCTGGAGAAAGAATACGGCTGCCGCCTTTTTCTTTATGAAAACAGAAAACTGATCAAGACCCCTGCTGCACAGATGCTGGAGGATTACTTGCGTTCCGTTCAGCAGCGTGAAAATTTTCTCAGGGAAAAGATAAAAAACAATGGTCTCCGGGAACTGCGCATCGGTGCAACCAAGACCATTGGTGACTATGTGATCACAGACAGAATTCACGATTTTTTAAATCAGCCGGATACAGCACTGACTCTGATCGTGGATAACACAAAGCATCTTTTGCATTTATTGGAACAGAATACTCTGGACTATGCCATCATAGAAGGATTCTTTGACAAAAACAGATTTGGAAGCCAGTTATATCGCCGGGAACCTTTTGTGGGAATCTGTCCGAAGGATCATCCCTTTGCAGGCCGTGAAGTATCTGTAGAGGAGATTCTGAAAGAAACTCTGATTCATCGCGAAAACGGCTCTGGAACTCTGGCTATCTTGGAGGAAAAGCTTTTGGAGCATAATGAATCCCTGGAGCGTTTTCACCGGCATATATGTATTTCCAGCTTTAAGATGATCATCGACCTGATCAAGTCCGGGTATGGAATTTCATTTGTATATGAAGTACTTGCCAAAAGTGACCCGGAGCTTGGAATCTTTACATTGAAGGGTGAGCCCATAGTCAGAGAATTTAATGTTATTTATCTGAAGCATGCGGATGTGCGGGAGAAGATGGAATGGTTTTTATGACCGCTTGCGTCTGTACTCGTTGGGGGGCATTCCAAATTGCTTCTTAAAAGCAGTTTGAAGATTAGAATACTGCCGATGAAATGATTTTCTATCTAAATTAATCGAAATTATCATCCACAAAAGTATATTGATTTCATTTTCTGCATATGCTATAATTGCCATAGGCAAAATGATAAAATTAAATTCATTGGTAACACAGCAAAAAGCCTCGGAGGTCGCATCTCCGAGGCTTTTTTATTCCGTTTTGGCAAGGGTGGCTTATTCCCCAGGCTGGCTACCAGCTACTATTTTCTATCCAGCCATTTGCAAATGTAATAGGTGATTACACCTGCCAGAATAGAAAGCATAAATGATAAAATTGTATCCATTGATAGCACACCCCCTTCCTGTACCTGTTTAGGGGTGGTAGCTTGGATATTATATCATAAATTTTTATAATATAATATATTTTTTATTATACAACTGCGCCGAAGTAATTTTCGGATTATCCAGCACTAATATTGAACTTTTTCAGAAATTTTCATTCTCAATATACAAAAGATCTCACATTCGATTATTTAAAAACAATTTCTTCAGTAATCCTTCCATGTGTCTTTGTATTCATGAACTCAATAGATAATTTGTAATTTCCCTTTCCACCAGTTGGTTTAATACTATTCTTATCAAATATACTTTTATAGGGAGAAATTGAATGAAAACCGTTTTGTTATTTTTATTTATTATGAGTGCAGATATGCACAGTTTGCGCTTTCATCTACTACAATATATTTATGGTTAATATCCCTTACAGCCAGTAAGGAATTATCCATCTTGTTGCTTAAGCTGTTAAAATGTATGGAGCAATCGGTATATCGTCTTATTCATCTTGGACTTCGCGTCCGTTGCCGAGACTGATAACCAGCTCCTCATTTGCAGCGTTCGTTTTATGCAGGTTGAACTGCCTTCGGTACGTTCGTGTCACACCACAGTAGATGGAATAGGCAATGAGTAAAACTGGTCTTTATCCATTGCATAATCTGATTTTAAGGAGTGACAAATTTATGAATATGAATGCAGTAGGTATTGATGTTTCCAAAGGAAAAAGCATGGTTGCTATCCTTCGTTCTTATGGTGAGATCATTTCAAAACCATTTGAAGTCAAACACACAGTCAGTGGGATTCGCTCTCTCATTGAGCAGATCCAATCCATTGATGGCGAATCTCGTATTGTCATGGAACACACCGGTCGTTATTACGAACCTCTTGTCCGTGAACTTTCGAAAGCTGACCTTTTTGTATCTGCCATAAATCCCAAACTCATCAAAGATTTTGGAGACAACTCTCTCCGCAAAGTAAAGTCCGATAAAGCGGATGCAGTAAAAATTGCACGCTATACTCTTGACAGTTGGACGGAACTCAGACAGTATAGTCTCATGGATGAAATTCGTAATCAACTGAAAACCATGAACCGCCAGTTTGATTTTTACATGAAACACAAAACCGCTATGAAAAATAATCTAATCAGCATCCTTGACCAAACTTATCCGGGAGCTAACACTTATTTTGACAGCCCTGCCCGTGAGGATGGAAGTCAAAAATGGGTTGACTTTTCAGCCACCTACTGGCATGTGGATTGTGTTCGTAAACTCTCTCTAAACGCCTTTATCGACCACTATCAAAAGTGGTGTAAACGCAGGAAGTACAACTTCAGCCGTTCAAAAGCTGTTGAAATCTATGAAGCATCTAAGGAGCTTGTTTCTATACTTCCAAAAGACGATCTGACAAAGTTAATCATCAAACAGGCTGTAGAACAATTAAATACGGCTTCACAGACTGTGGAACAGCTTCGTACCATGATGAATGAGGCTGCTTCTAAACTGCCGGAATACCCTGTTGTCATGGCTATGAAAGGTGTAGGTAAATCGCTTGGTCCACAGCTTATGGCAGAGATTGGTGATGTCTCCCGATTTACCCACAAAGGAGCCATTACAGCCTTTGCAGGCGTTGATCCCGGTGTAAATGAATCCGGTTCATATGAGCAGAAAAGCGTTCCTGCTTCCAAGCGCGGTTCCAGTACTCTTCGTAAGACTCTGTTTCAAGTCATGGATGTTCTCATCAAAACAAAGCCACAGGATGATCCTGTCTACTTGTTTATGGATAAGAAACGAGCACAAGGAAAGCCTTATTACGTCTACATGACAGCCGGTGCGAATAAGTTTCTTCGCATCTACTATGGTCGAGTGAAAGAATATCTGTCTTCACTCCCAGAATAAATATCTCGTCAATACCTTTATTTTAGACCAGCGAATATCGGTGGTCTTATTTTAATGTTCAAAATCTTGCAAAAATTTTTGCCTGAAATCATCAATTTGCTATTGACTTTTTATTTGCAGGCTCGGTAATTGAATTGCCGAGGATTCCCGCTTATTATCCTAAAATTGTTATAATAAGAGTCCGTATGCAGAACTTTTGTATATAATAGACTAAGTGAATATCTGGAAATGAGATTAAAATGCCAGACCAGAAAATAGATAACCTTTTAAATCTTGCAATGGATGCAACACCACAGGAGCGTAGAAAGTCAGGAAATCTTAACATAGGATATGATCCTGCAACCAGGCTATGGGATGTGATCATAAAGTACAGCGGACCGGAAAGTGGTCTGGCTGGAAATGGAATTCAGGTAGTGCCATTGTTAGGCGGTTATGCAGTGGTAACTTTGCCGGAAAGTGAGATTGATGAGTATTCCCACAGAGTGCAGGTGGAATTTATGGAGAAACCCAAACGCTTGTATTTTGAATTGTTTCAGGCGAAGGGAGCGAGCTGCATCCGCACAGTGCAGACCGGCAGGAATGGACTGACGGGAAAAGGAATCCTGACAGGAGTTGTGGATTCAGGAGTGGATTATTTTCACCCTGATTTCCGAAATGCAGATGGGAGCAGCAGAATTTTACGTTTATGGGATCAGAGCATACAGGGAAATCCACCTCAGGGATATGTGACAGGAACTGAATATACGAAAGAGCAGATCGATGAGGCGCTTGCACTTGGAGAAAACCAGGGCAGGCGTCTTGTTCCATCTTCAGATTACAGTGGACATGGAACTTCCGTGCTGGGAATTGCAGCAGGAAATGGGAGGGCATCAGATGGGGTGAATCAGGGAGTTGCCTATGAAAGTGATCTGCTGGTTGTGAAAATGGGAATTCCCAGAGAAAACTCCTTTCCCAGGACTACGGAGCTGATACAGGGGATTGATTATCTGGTGCGACAGGCACTGACTATGGGACGGCCAATGGCAATTAATCTCAGTTTTGGAAATAATTATGGCTCTCACAAGGGAGATTCCCTTCTTGAAACATATATAGATATGGTTTCTTCCATAGGACGTCTGGCTATCTGTACAGGTACAGGGAACAACGGCAATCAGCCTCTGCATGAGGGAGGAACCCTGAAACAGGGACAGACCAGACAGATAGAATTATCTGTGAGCAGCAGGGAACCAACATTAAATGTGCAGTTATGGAAATCTTATGAGGATGAGATGAGTATTTATATTGAAAATCCATCCGGAAACCGAATCGGCCCCTTAGACGAAAAGCTTGGTCCTCAGAGGTACAGACTGGGAAATACAGATCTTTTAATCTATTATGGCAAACCTGGACCCTATCATCTGACACAGGAAATCTACATAGATTTCCTTCCTGGGAAAACTTATGTGGACAGTGGAGACTGGAAAATCATCCTAAGTGGAAAAAAGGTCAGAGGAGGGGAATATTACCTGTGGCTGCCGGGTGGAAATACCCTGAACAGAGGAACTGGGTTTTATGAACCAAGGGCATATGGGACTTTGACCATACCTGCCACAGCCCGGCGGGTTATTGCAGTTGGAGCATATGATTCGCTGGTTGACGCCTATGCGGACTTTTCCGGAAGGGGCAGCAGGAGACTGCCTTACCGGAAACCGGATCTGGTGGCACCGGGACGCCGGATCATGTCGTGTGCGCCCGGGGCGGGAAATACGTATGGAATGAAAAGCGGTACGTCGATGTCCACGCCAATGATCTCCGGGGCGGCGGCACTTGCACTGGAAAAAGATCCCATGCTCACCAACGTAGATATCAAGATGATGCTCCGCGACAGCGCAGACGACCTCGGTCTTCCGAAAAATCAGCAGGGATGGGGAAAATTTAACTGTAAAAAGTTCCTTTCGCTGTGATTTTCAGGAAAATTCGCAGAATTTACTTTGGTAAAGCCTGAAAGTATTGACGGGAATGATTTTTTTCGTTACAATGGAATAAATCGTTGCTGTAAATAGCGACAGCAAACCAGTGATATGCAGAGAGGAGAACATTATGACAAAAATTCAGATGACAACGCCGTTAGTCGAAATGGACGGAGATGAGATGACCAGAATTCTCTGGAAGATGATCAAGGACGAATTATTACTTCCGTATATTGATCTGAATACAGAATACTATGACCTTGGTCTTGCACACCGCAATGATACCGATGACCAGGTAACCATCGATGCAGCAGAAGCAACCAAGAAATATGGTGTTGCAGTTAAATGTGCGACCATCACTCCAAACCACGCACGTATGGAAGAATACGACCTCAAGAAAATGTACAAGAGCCCGAACGGAACAATCCGTGCGATTCTGGACGGAACTGTATTCCGTGCCCCGATCGTAGTAAAGGGAATCGAGCCATGCGTACGCAACTGGAAGAAACCGATCACTCTTGCACGTCACGCATATGGGGACATTTACAAGAACACGGAGATGTGCGTTGACAAACCGGGTAAAGTAGAGCTTGTCTATACTTCCGAGGATGGAGAAGAGAAACGTGCTCTGGTACAGGAATTCAAGGCTCCGGGAGTTGCCATGGGTATGCACAACATGGAAGCTTCTATTGAGAGTTTTGCAAGAAGCTGCTTCAACTATGCACTGGATACCAAGCAGGATGTATGGTTTGGCGCGAAGGATACCATTTCCAAGACTTACGATGCCAAATTTAAACAGGTCTTCCAGACAGTATTTGACAATGAGTTCAAGGAGAAATTCGAGGAAGCAGGTCTTACTTACTTCTACAGCCTGATCGATGATATCGTAGCCCGTGTCATGAAAGCAGAGGGTGGATTTATCTGGGCATGCAAGAACTACGATGGAGATGTTATGAGTGATATGGTATCTTCTGCATTTGGTTCTCTTGCGATGATGACATCTGTTCTTGTTTCTCCGAACGGATACTATGAGTATGAAGCTGCTCACGGAACGGTACAGAGACATTATTATCGTCATCTGGAGGGCGGCGAGACTTCTACAAACTCCGTTGCAACCATCTTTGCATGGACAGGAGCACTACGCAAACGTGGGGAACTCGATGGAAATCAGGAACTTGCACAGTTCGCAGACAAACTGGAAGAAGCAACTCTTTCCACCATCGAATCCGGAAAGATGACCAAAGACCTGGCACTGATCACCAGCATTGAGAATCCGACCGTACTGAACAGCGAGCAGTTTATCCTTGCGATCAGAGAGACTCTGGATACATTACTTTAATTTAAAAATACATCAAAAAATAAAAATGGGAAACCCAAGGCATTACGCCAGGGTTTCCCATTTTTCGTAGAGTTCTTCAAGTTCTTGTTGGATTTTGTCTTTTTCGCGGCTGAGTTCTGCACAGCGTCCGACGTTGGTGCAGACATCCGGGAGAACCAGTGTTTCATCGATTTCTTTATCGCGGGTTTCGAGTTCTTCGATCCGCGCTTCTGTTTTCTTGAGTTCTGCTTCCTGCTTACGCTTACGTGCCTGTTCTTCTTTCTGCTGCTGCCAGGTGAGCTTTCCTTCAGATGCTGTGGCTGGTGCGGTTTCCTGCACAGTTACAGTTTCCTGCTGCACCGGAGCGTATTTCTCAGTGAGTTCTTCTTTTTTCTCAAGGTAGTAATCGTAATCACCGATATAGTTGACAACGGCCTGATTGGTCAGTTCCAGGATCCTGGTCGCGGTCTGGTTGATGAAATATCGGTCATGAGAAACATAAAAGACCGTACCGGTGTAACTGTTCAGCGCTTCTTCGAGGATTTCTTTGGAAGCGATATCAAGGTGGTTGGTCGGCTCATCGAGGATCAGGAAGTTTGCTTCGGAGAGCATCAGCTTCGCGAGGGAAACACGGCCGCGCTCACCACCGGAGAGAGAGGAGATCACTTTGAAAACATCATCACCGGTAAAGAGGAAGGCGGCGAGCATGTTTCGAATCTCTGTCTCGGTAAGTGTCGGGTAAGTATCGGAGATTTCCTCAAAGATCGTCTTCTCCGCGTGGAGTACATGGTGTTCCTGGTCATAATATCCGATCTGAACCTTGGAGCCCAGGGAAAAAGTTCCTGAGTCTGCCGGGATAAGATCGTTGAGGATCTTGAGCATGGTCGTCTTGCCGGTACCGTTGTTTCCGATCAGGGCAACGCGCTCACCACGCTTGATCTGGAAAGAGATATCGGTAAAAAGTGTCTGCTCCGGAAAGCTCTTGGAAAGTTCTTCTACCGTGAGAACATCGTTTCCACTGACAACTCTCGGTTCCAGAGAAAGCCGCATCTGGCTCTGGACCTCGGTCGGTTTCTCGATCCGCTGGATCTTACCGAGCATTTTTTCACGGCTTTCTGCGCGGCGGATGGATTTCTCACGGTTGAAGGATTTCAGCTTGACGATGACGGCTTCCTGATGCTTGATGTCTCTCTGCTGGTTAAGGTAAGCCTTGTACTGTGCGTCACGAAGCTGTGCTTTCTTTTCGGCGTAAGCGGAGTAATTGCCACTGTACATGCGGACCTGGGCGGCATCAATCTCAATGACCTTCGTTACAACTTTATCAAGGAAATAACGGTCATGGGAGACGATAAATACAGCACCCGGATAATTCAGAAGATAAGTTTCCAGCCAGGAAATACTCTCCATGTCGAGGTGGTTGGTCGGCTCATCGAGGAGAAGAATGTCCGGCTTGGAGATCAGGAGTTTACCAAGAGCGACACGGGTCTTCTGTCCACCGGAGAGGGTTTCGACCTGTTTGGCAAAATCTTCGTCCGTAAAGCCAAGACCCTTGAGGACACCCATCAGCTCGCTCTTGTAGGCATAGCCGTTTTCCAGCTCAAATTCGTGGGTCAGGCGGGTGTAGGTGTTCATCAGACGGTCAAGTTCCTCGCCGGAAGCGTTTTTCATCTGGACTTCGATCGCACGCATGCGGTCTTCCATGTCGATGATATACTGCTTGGTTGTAAGCAGTTCCTCATAGACGGTGCGGTGTCCGCTGACATCCTGATACTGTGCGAGATAACCGATCTTCTTGTCCTTCATCAGAACGACCTGACCGGAATCCGCAGAAATTTCATTCATTATAATACGGAGAAGGGTTGTCTTACCTGCTCCGTTGTTGCCGATGAGAGCGGCTTTTTCACGCTCTTCTATATGAAATGAGGCATCTTTCAAGATCACATTTGTGCCAAATGCCTTATTAATATTCTGACAGGCTAAAATCATAAATTCGTCCAAGTGTATATATTTTACAAAAATAATTTGTGTCTGCGAAGACCCTGACTCGTATTATCATAGCATATTTCTGCTTTTTGCACCAGCAAATTTCAAAAAATGCTCTGGACGAACCGCATATTTTGCGGTATGATTAAAGACAGCGTATATTTGCGTGACAGACAGATGCGGAATTTAGGAGGAATAAAAAGCATGAGAAAAGTAGTAAAATTCGGGGGCAGTTCCCTTGCGAGCGCACAGCAGTTTGAAAAGGTCGCGGAAATCGTCCATGCAGAAGCATCCAGAAGATACGTTGTACCGAGCGCGCCGGGCAAACGGTTCCGCA
>OIDZ01000464.1_pt1 | contig 12072 bp, 13 predicted proteins | sample 1581681 | NCBI WGS metagenome assembly OIDZ01 (sample SAMEA3882512, study PRJEB24775) | human gut metagenome | biome: human-associated habitat; feature: intestine environment; material: feces | place: Netherlands | collected 2009/2010
GCGGCGCGAAATCATGCAAAGCATGATTTCTGTGCATCGCGAAGCGTGTTACTGTAAACGGAGTGAACAGTAACGTTGCGTGTGTTATGGCAACACGCGTGTTTCCAGATCCAACTTTAATCCCTCTAAATAAGGAACCAGAAATCCGCTCTTTTTCGGCAGGTAATACTTTTCATCCAGTTCCTCCCTACGGAAGCTTTTCCGTCCGCCCTTTTCCATCCGTCTCCAGTATATCAACAGTTCCCGAAAAGGCAGATAATAAAATAAGTTCAACTGACTGAAAAATATAAGAAAAAATGCCACGCCATTCTGTTTTTCAAAGTCCTCCATAAATTTCACCTGATGAGGATGAATATTTGCCAGAGGAAACGTCTGGGCGCTGCATTCCTTTGCATCAAAGCAGACAGGAATTCCCTGTACTGCACCTATATAGTCAACAGTACTTCGCTGGTCAAAGTATGCCAGAGTAATGTGACGGTTTTCTTTGTCCATGCGTACCGGAGTGATGGGAGTGGGAATCTTCTGTATCAGAGCAAGTCCCTTCTCCCTGTACTGCTCGTTTGTTCGGTTTACAAGGTCCTCCAGGGTAGAACCCCGGAGCCCTCTGCTGTTCCATGTCGCCATTCTTACGGTTCCTCGTAGCCAAGAAGCTTGATGGAAGGATAATATCTTACAACTGCTTTCCCTACGATCTGGTCAAAGCGGACGAACGTGTTCTTCCAGAAGCGGGAATCCTTAGAATCATTTCGGTTATCACCCAGCATAAAATAGCAATTATCCGGAACGGTATATGGACCGAAGCTTCCCTGCATTTTCTCTGGAATAAAGGAATCATCAAGAGCAGTCTCAGAACCGTCGATGTATACCTTTCCGTCCTTGATCTCAACAGTCTCTCCCGGAAGTCCGATCACACGTTTGATGAAAAGCTGGCTTTCATCATCCGGATACTTGAAAATTACAATGTCAAAGCGCTCGGGATCCTTTACTTTTTTGGAAATCTCATGTCCAAACAGATCCAGATTGATACCATATGCAAGACGGAATCCAAAGATACGGTCGCCGGTCATAATAGTCTTCTCCATGGATGGAGAAGGGATTTTTGCGTTGATCAGTACTACATTGTTGATAACCAGGACTATAGCAACTACAATGATGATCATTTTTATATAGTCCCATACTTCATGCCAGATTTTCATATTATTTATTCTCCTCTACGTGTTCTTCTTTCAGGATTTTTTGAAACAGATAAGGCAAAGGGGCCGTGAACTCTTTGCCAGACAGATAGGAAAGACGCCCTTCAATTTCCGGAATTTCCAACCTGTGTGCGTGAAGCAGCTGCGATTTCAGACCATACTTTCTGCGGTATTCATCGTTTAAGGTACGCCTGCCGTACTTGTAATCTCCAATAAGGGGATGACCAGTTCCTGCAAGGTGTGCCCTGATCTGATGTGTGCGTCCGGTGATCAGCTCCACCTCAAGAAGGGTAACGGTTCCGTTATCTTCAAGGGGACGGTATCTGGTCTCAATGGGAAGTGCTCCGGATGTTTCCGTTTCCTGTACTGTTACTTTATTACATTTTTCGTCTTTATGCAAATATCCTTTGACATATTTTTCATTTTTTATAACACCATTTACCAGGCAGCGGTAAAATTTGTGAAGGCTTCGATCATGAAACAATGAAGAAAGCTCCTGAAGTCCTGCCAGGGACTTCCCCGCAGCCACAAGTCCGCTGGTATTGCGGTCCAGACGATTGCAGACAGATGGGCGGAAGGTATGTAAAGACGCCTCTGTAACCGCTCCGCTTTCCAGAAGATACCCCGTCAGATATTCTACCAGTGATGGTTCCTTATCATCTGCAGGCTGGGAAAGCATTCCAACAGGTTTGTTAATCAGAAGGATATTGTCGTCTTCGTATACAATATCAAGCTTCTGATGAGCTCTTGCTACCGTTTCCTGTACTCCTGCAAATTTCCCGAAAGTCTCATCCGAAAGGAAAAGCTTTACGTGGTCACCAGTGGAAAGCTTCTCATTTCCAGTGGCTCTGCCACCGTTTAAGGTAATATTTTTCTTGCGGAGCATTTTGTAAAAAAAGCTTTTTGGAGCTTCACGGAGAAGCTTTCCTAAATATTTGTCAAAGCGCTGTCCCGCTTCATTTTCATTAATAATAAACTCTTTCATGCTGGATATCCCCTTAGATACACAAATTCAGGATCACATGCTTCACCATTTCATCTCTGGTAAAATCCGGATATCTTGGATCTGGTGTAAAGTGAAGCCCCTCTTCTAAGGATTCCTTGTGTACATTCATAGAATCAAGCCGTTCCAGGAAAGGGCGAAGCTCTCCAAGAATTTTTACATCTACTTTATAACCATTTTTACGAACCAGCTTCTGGGCTTCTGCAGCCATAAAATTTGTATCTGCCTTCGGATCACTGGTATAACCGACTACGGTATTTCCGCATACTGCAATGGCATCTATGGTGCATTTTTTTTCATAGAAAGTCATATACATCTCGTACGCCATGACAAGATCACCCTGATGTGCATGGATCTTCTTGTACAGGACCGGATCTACAGGCTTTGCCAGATAGACCATGATCACATCTACCACAGCCTTACAGCCTGGAAGAGATCCTACCAGAGCAATGATAGTCCAGATAGAATTTCTGGTACCTAGGTAAATCCACATACTGATAAAAATAAAAACGGGGACACCAAGCATAATGGCAGCAATTATAATCCTGCGCTTTCGTTCACGCTTCAGATATCCGAATTCTCCTTTGTTTGTCTGCATTAGTTTCATGAAAACAATCCTATTTCTGCTTTTTTCTTGTGTGATGATTGCGGATGGTTTTCTTTGGTGCCGGACTATGCTTTGATTCTCTGTTACGCCCGGCATTCTCTGTATATTTGCTGTCACCATGCCCTTTTCTGACAGGCCGGATCAGACATTTTTCTCCATACCCAACCAGATCCATACGCCCTGCAATTTTCAATCCTTCGAGAACCAGTTCTCTGTTGACCGGATTCTTATATTGCATAAGTGCACGTTGAATGGCTTTTTCATGGGCGCTCTTCGGCACATAAACCTCTTCGCCTGTAAGAGGATGGATCCCCGTGTAATACATACAGGTAGACAGTGTAGAAGGTGTTGGGTAAAAGTCCTGCACCTGCTCCGGAGTAAAGCCAAGATCACGGACATATTCTGCCAGTTTCACAGCTTCTTTCATGGTACATCCCGGATGGGAGGACATAAAATATGGCACGGCAAACTGCTGTAAGCCAGCCTTCTTATTTGCCTTGTCAAATTCCTTCAAAAACTTCTCATACACTTCGTGGGACGGTTTGCCCATATATTTCAGCACCTGATTGGAAACATGCTCAGGAGCTACACGAAGCTGTCCGCTTACATGATATTTGGCAAGTTCATTAAGAAAAGTCTTGTCCGGGTCTGCCAACACATAATCGAAACGCACACCGGAACGGACAAATACTTTTTTTACTTTTGGAAGATCCCGGAGCTTACGAAGAAGAGAAACGTAATTTTTGTGATCCGCGGTCAGATTCTTACATGGCTCCGGAAACAGACAATGACGGTTCTTGCAAACGCCTCTGGTCAGCTGTTTCTGGCAGGAAGGCTGGCGAAAGTCTGCTGTAGGTCCGCCTACATCGTGGATATATCCTTTGAAATCTTTCTCCTCGGTCATGTGGACCGCTTCTTTCAGAATTGATTCATGACTTCTGGTCTGCAGGATTCTCCCCTGATGAAAAGTTAATGCACAGAAGCTGCAGCTTCCGAAACATCCCCTGTTGCTGGTAAGGCTGAATTTAATTTCCTCTAATGCAGGAATTCCGCCGTCTTTCTCATACATGGGATGATAATTTCCCGCATAAGGAAGATCATATACATCGTCCATCTCCTCCTGTGTAAGAGGTAATGCAGGTGGATTCTGGATCACGTAACCCTTTGTTCCGTAGAATTCGGCCATGGTTCCTGCTGTAAAAGGATCTGTATTCTGATACTGGATGGCAAAGCTTCTGGCATAAGCCTGCTTATCCGCCTGTACTTCATCAAAAGAAGGAAGTATGATCGGCTCGTAAGTGCGGGACAGATCCCTACATTTATAGACGGTTCCTGCCACATAGGTAATTTCGCTGACAGGGATTCCGCTGTCAAGAGCCTCTGCAATCTCAATAATAGAATGCTCTCCCATTCCGTAAGAAATCAGGTCTGCGCCGGAATCTATGAGGATACTGTGCTTCACCTTATTTTCCCAGTAATCGTAATGTGCCATACGTCTGAGGCTTGCCTCGATTCCACCAAGGATTACAGGAGTTTTCTTAAAAGTCTGACGAATCAGATTACTGTATACAATAACAGCACGGTCCGGCCTCAAACCCATTTTACCGCCAGGAGAATAAGAATCCTTCTGGCGGTGCTTTTTTGCAACGGTATAGTGATTAACCATGGAATCCATATTGCCGGCACTTACAAGGAAGCCAAGGCGAGGCTCTCCAAATACGGCAATACTCTCCTTCCTGCGCCAGTCGGGCTGTGGGATAATTCCCACTTTATAGCCCCGGCTCTCCAGAAGGCGGCTGATAATAGCAGTACCAAAAGAGGAATGATCTACGTAAGCATCTCCTGTCACGTAGACAAAATCCACCTGATCCCAGCCTCTGTCCTCCATGTCTTTTTTTGTAACTGGTAAAAATTGTGACATCTATATTTTTCTCCTATGCACTGCTCATTCTGTAAGGCGTGTTCCAAGAATGGTGTGAACAAAATGAACAGTAACGTATTTTCGGACAGATTTATGAAATACAGCTCTTGCCTGGCTGATGTCCGATATTATGGTAAACAGCCTGGGCGCGGTAACCTTCCGCGATAATATCAAGCTGTCTGTGAAAACGCTCCAGCTGTTTCAAATCCTTGGTATGGAAAACACGAAGGAATTCTGTCTGAATTTTGGTAATCTCCCGTTCGCTGGATACGCGGTAAAGATTCTCTATATTATTGAGAATATCTTTTACAAGATTGGACTGCATCTGGGAAGAATTCTGGGCATCCATGATTTCATCGCGCACAGAAGACATTTCCTGATCCAGCAAAATAATAGCATCCGCGGCATTCGTCAGACGCTCTGCCACATGCGGTGGCATGTCCCCTTTATATTTGTACTGAAGGGAATGTTCGATCGTTGCCCAGAAGTCCATAGCCATGGTGCGGATCTGAATTTCCGCCTGCAGCTTCCGGGGACCATTTAATGTTTCTACTGTATAATAAATGATCAGATGGAGACTTCTGTAACCACTCTGTTTCACATGCTTCAGATAATTCTTCTCACTCTTAATGGTCATATCTGACCGGTTTTGGATCAGGGATGCTACTGTCTCAATATCTTCCTCAAACTGACAGATAATACGGATTCCGGCAATGTCTTCTACTTCTTCCTCCATGCGTTCCATAGGAATATGCTTGCGCTGCATTTTCTCCAGAATGCTGGATACACTTTTCACTCGTCCGCTTACCTGCTCAATAGGGGAATACAGATCATTTTCTCGATGTTCGCTGATAATGTGTTCAAATTTGACAATCAGTTCCCTGACTGCCAGTTCGTAGGGGCATAAAATGCTTCTCCATAACTGTATTTCCATATAAATCGCTCCTTACAGAATATGGGCATTGTATTATGAAAAATATTCCGCAGTTAAATTTAAGTGTGTCTGCCCATATGTTTAATTATTATAGCATATATTTCAAAAAATTTGTTATCAATAAGTGTATTTTTTTACTTTTTTCTCCATTGCCTGTAAGACATAGTAAGGGTTTACACTCAGTTCCTCTTTTCCCTGTGGATTTATGTAGATTCCCAGATGAAGATGAACCGGAAATTTTCCAGACATTCCTTCTTCTCCGTATCCGGTATCTCCCATGAATCCAAGGATCTGCCCCGCTTCCACTGCTTCACCTGTCTGAAAATATTTTTCATAGGATGCAAGATGGGCATAATAAAAATACCCTCCATGAGGAGAACGGATTCCGATCCGGTATCCGCCAAGAGGAAGCCATCCGATTTTTTCTATTTTGCCATCAGTCATGGAAATCACAGGATAAAATCCGGATTGAGAAACCCTGCCAAAGAGATCGCAGCCTTCGTGCGTCCGGCTTCCACCATAGCTTCGGGCAGCGCCAAAGGTGTTTTCATAAAAAATCTCTTGCCATATTTCTCTATCGTTTCTGATCGGAATGGGAAAATTTTCCAGATCTTTCCAGACAGCCAGATAACAGCTTCTCAGGTCATAATAGGCTTTGGGTTTGAAGCGCAGATATGCTTCCCTGTTCCCGGAAAGATATTTTGGAAAAAATTTTCCATTCAGCATAGTTGTTGTAAGAAGATCGGCAAATTCTCCATCCGAATGTACTCTTTCTTCTAACTCTGCATATAGCGCAGACGACAAAGCCTGTTCCCGGAAGCTTTCTGTAAAACAGGTGTCCGGTTTTAACAGGGAGGCCTGGCTTCTTTGCTGAATAAAATTCTGAAGCAAGATAAGCAGCGGCAAAAGAAAAAGAAGAAGGAGTAAGTGTTTCCCGGTCTTTCTTTTCATGGCATTTCCTCTCTTTAATATATGGGAAAAGGTGGATGATTTTTTTGTTACCAGTAAATAGTAACGATTTTTTCACCCTCAGATAATATATGGAAAATCAGAAAAATTAGAACAAAAAATCAGCTGTATGGAAAATATTTTTCCAAATACAGCTGATTCGAATGATCAAAGGCTATGGCAGCCACAGTTACTATTTAATGGGGGTATGCCAAAAGCTTTATGAAAAACAGGCTTTTAAATATACATGTAATTATCAGTCTTTCAAATTTTTCAATACTTCTGTCAGATATTCCCAAACCCGTTTCACAGAAGCCATATCAAGGCGTTCTTTGCTGGTGTGGATGTCCAGAATATCCGGTCCAAGAGAGGTACAGTCAAGGTTTTCCATTCGCTCATAAAAAATACCACATTCCAGACCTGCATGAATGGCAACTACCTCCAGGTCTTTACCGTACATGTTTTTATAAATTTCTACCATCTTGTCACGAAGAGGAGAAGCTTTACGATACTCCCATGCAGGATAAGCCCCCTCAGTCTCATATTCGCCTCCCAGAAATTCTGTCAGATATTGGATTTTATGGGAAAGAGCCTCTTTGGCAGTTCCTACAGAGCTTCGGATACTGGTCTGTACAAACAACTCGTCCCCATACAGCTTCAGAATTCCGGGATTGCAGGAGGTTTCCACCAGATTTTCTATGGTACCACTCATTTTCTTAACACCAAATGGCATGTTCATCAGATAAAAAAGCACTTTTTCCTGGCTGGTGGGATGAAGAACCTGTGCATCCATATCCCCTTCTTCTGTTATCTGAATTGTAATAGTATCATCTGTACCAGTGTATTCTGCCCGGAAATCCTTCTGCATTTTCTTTGCAAGGGAAGTGATCTGAGAAATTTCTTCCGGAAGCACAAGAAGAACCGCTTCGCATTCTTTTGTAATAACGTTGTCCTGCTGACCACCTTCTAATTCTTTTAATGCATAGCCACAGACATGGGAAAGTTCATAAAGAAACTGTCCCATAAGAATATTGGCACTTGCGCGGTTTTTGTGTATTTCAGCTCCGGAATGGCCGCCCACAAGTCCACAGACTTTTACGTTAACTTTTCTGCCGGAAGCGTCCACACGCCGGACTGGCAGATAAGAATTTCCAGCAACACCACCGGCACAGCTTACCCACAGACAGCCCTCTTTTTCAGAATCCAGATTGATCATTCTTCTTCCCTTCAAAAGGCTGCAGTCGAATCCGTCAGCGCCCAGAAGCCCCGTCTCTTCATCGACGGTGAAAACAACCTCCAAAGCCGGATGCGGCAAATCTGTGCTGTCTAAAAGCGCAAGGCCATAAGCCACTGCAATTCCGTCATCGCCGCCAAGAGTAGTGCCCTCGGCTGATAAAAAGCCATCTTTCACAACCAGCTTTAGTCCATCCTTTGTAAAATCATGTTCGATTTCCGGGCATTTCGCACAAACCATATCCATATGTCCCTGAAGGATGACTGTGGGCGCGTTTTCGTAGCCAGGTGTTGCAGGTTTATAAATCACAACATTATTCATGTCATCCTGAACATATTTCAAATCATGTTCCTTTGCAAAATTCACCAGATAATCACTGATTTGTTTTGTATTTCCTGAACCATGTGGAATACCACAGATTTCCTCAAAATAGTGAAACACATTTTTGGGTTCGAAGTTTTCTAAAATTGCCATATGGGTTACCTCCAAAATTTTATATATGGTTTGTATTTATCTTTTCGGCATTTTGAGACAGAAACAGAATATAAATTTTATATAATGATTTTTTAAACATACTTCAGGCTGCTGAACACAACCTGACTATAACTTCACATGTTGGGCTTTTATTTTAATAACGAGGTCAAAATGAAGAAAAAAATAATCCTGCTTTCTGTTATCCTGCTTTTACTCTTCCTTCTGTGTTACCCGGCCGAAGCTCTTGCTGCGGCAAGAAACGGACTGAAACTGTGGTTGGAGACCTTACTGCCTACCCTTCTTCCGTTTATGATCCTTACAGGAATTCTGGTGCACACAGATTGGATTACAAAAATTTTACAACCAACTGCTCCTTTTTTCAAGGTCGTTTTTGGGCTTTCTCCGGGAGGAGCCTATGTATTTCTTCTGGGACTTCTCACCGGTTACCCTATGGGGGCAAAATTAACCGCAGATTTGTATTATGCTGGAAAAATCAGCCGGCAGGAGGCTGAATATTTGTTAACTTTCTGCAATAATCCAAGTCCGGCCTTTCTTATTACTTATGTGGGACATATCTGTCTTGAGGGAAAATTACATATTGGTTTTCTTGTGGGGATTCTGTTTCTATCAGACATGATCTGCATGTGTTTTTTTCGCTTTACATTCTATAGAAAAAACTCACTGCTTTCCTTTTGTACGCCAAAAACATCTGAGCAGGAATATACTTCTGCCGGGCTTCTGGATTTTGTCATTATGAATAGTTTTGAAACTATGGCAAAACTGGGTGGTTATATTCTTATGTTCTCTATTCTGTCCGCTGCCATAAGTCATTTCTGGTATCTTCCGGCACAGGGAAAATATATTCTTCTCGGACTGATAGAAGTTACCACTGGTCTTCATGGGCTCCTGCTGTCCGGGTTTTCTTATTCACTTCGTGTACTTCTTGCACTGTGTATGAGTGCATTCGGAGGATTCTGTATTATGGCGCAAACAAAAAGCGTACTTGGAAAGGAACTCTCCCTTCATCCGTACGCTTCTGCCAAATGTATGAATGCAGCAGTTACTGCTGCTCTCATACTTATATTCTTATAAACATGATCCCTGCTCACATAAAATATTTATAGAATAGTTTTAGTGAATCACAATCAGATAAAGTCTGCTATATTTCGCGCAGCAAAATTAGTTATCGCCAATCTCGTCCAGAAGAGCTTCATCTTCCTTGGAAGCCTCTGTATCAGCCGGCTGATAAGAGCCGGACATTGCAGCTGCCTGAGCAGTCTGTGGCGCAAGCTCCTGACGATTATGGTTTACAACATCCATGCATGCCTGAAGAGCATCGATGAATCCTTTATATTTGCCGCCAGCATCCTCAAGAGTCTGGGTAAGTACGGAACCGATGTTTGCCATCATGTCATCTGTGTATGTGATCGCGCTGAGACGAATGCTGTTAGCATCCTGTGTAGCGGAATCCAGAATCTCCTGAGCCTGACGATTCGCTGCATTGATAGTCTCGTTTGCCTGCGCATATGCTTTCTGCATGATCTCATGCTGGGTAACAAGCTCCTGAGCTTTATTCTGTGCATCTGCGATCAGTGCATCTGCCTTTGTCTGTGCATCCTCAAGGATGGCATCCTTATTGCTGATGATCTTCTGATAACGTTTGATCTCGTCTGGAGTCTTAAGACGAAGTTCACGAAGAAGCTCTTCGATTTCTTCTTTATTCACTACAATCTTAGTTGTAGAAAGTGGCTGATATTTACAACTGTCTACATATTCTTCGATTTCTTCAATGATCTGTTCAATTCTGCTGCTCATAGTAAACTCTCCTTATTCTATTTCTTCAAATCGTGCATTTTTTTCTTAACAGCTTCGGTAATTTCCGGCGGAGCAAATTTGCTCAGGTCGCCATCATAGCCTGCTACTTCTTTCATAATAGTAGAGCTAAGATATGCATATTCCAGGCTTGTCGTCAGAAACACGGTGTCAATATCCGGAGCAAGCACCCGGTTTGTCTGTGCCATCTGCAGTTCAAATTCAAAATCTGTAACTGCACGAAGCCCGCGCACGATCACCTTTGCATGATTCTCTCTGGCAAAGTTCACAGAAAGACCCTTGAATGCCTTGATTTCTACATTCTCCATGTCTTTTGTTGCCTTTTCTAGTATATTAACACGTTCTTCAACAGAAAACAACGGACTTTTTGCAGAATTATGCAAAACTCCTACGATTACTTTGTCGAAAGATACGCTTGCACGCTTGATTATGTCCAGATGACCATAAGTGGCCGGATCAAAACTTCCTGGATAAACAGCTATTACCATGTATTTTTCTCACTTTCCCCGGCATAAAAAGATATGCTTGTTAGTTTTGTATTCTTTGGAACGCAGCTGTCTGTAGCCAAGATCTTCCACATAACCGAAATCTGTAGTAAGGTCAGCTTCCACGATGATCAGTGTATTCTCATCCAGAATACTGCTGTCCTGAAGGTATTCCAGAACCTGACGCTCCAGCCCATGGTTATATGGGGGATCCATAAATATGCAGTCGAAAACGCCCTTTCCTTCTAAGGAACGAAGGGCCTGCATCACGTCCATATTCAGCAGTGTACCACTATCTGCAAGTTTTGTAAATGTCAGATTTTCTCTTATGCATGTGCATGCCTTGGGATTTTTTTCAACAAAAACAGCCCGAGCTGCTCCGCGGCTTAATGCCTCAATGCCGATTGCACCGCTTCCGCTGAACAGATCAAGGAAGTGACAATCCAGAAGTTCAGGCTGAAGAATATTAAAAAGAGTTTCTTTGATGCGGTCTGTGGTCGGGCGTGTGTCCATACCCGGCACAGTCTTAAGGTTCAGTCGTCTTGCTTTTCCTGCGATGACTCTCATTTCAGATTCAGTCTCCAATCCAGATCACCACGGGCCAGTCCAAGAATAAGAAGTTCTGCAGTAGCGATATTGGTCGCCACCGGAATATTATACTGGTCACAGCGCTTTACAATAGCTGTGATGTCTGGCTCCTTTGGATCTATCATAACAGGATTATAGAAAAGTATTACCATATCCAGATCCTGCCGCTCTACCATTTCCATGAACTGCTTATCGCCTCCGATACTGCCCGGTAAAAACTTATGGACATGAAGACCGGTGGCTTCCTCAATTCTTCTTCCTGTAGTGCCGGTAGCATATACTTCATGCTTGGCCAGGATGTTCTTATAAGCGATACAGAAATCTTCAATGAGAACTTTTTTACTATTATGTGCAATGATACCTAAATTCATAGTTCACCTCTCCCATTTCTTTCTGTTTATTGTACCAATTATAGCAAATTGACAAAAGAAGTGCAACAAAAACGTTTGAATATATACAAAATTCATTATTTGTTAAGAATTTGTTTTTAAATGACGTATTGATTTATCTGGTTTTTTTATATTTTATTGTGCAAATCAGCTCCGTATTCTACCGCTACGCTTCATTTTTTAGCCTTATTACATGAAAATTCTTCTGTATAAGTATATGAATACGCACAATTTTCATAATTTTCGCACATTTAAAGATAAAAATTTCACAATTTCTTTTTATATGTAAAAAAATATAACAACCCACTTTTTTTTGCATATTTATATGAGAAGCGTATTGTTTTCAATAGTTTTCAATAATCTTCACAGCTGATTTTTGTTTGTTTACACCACTTTTACACCATTTTGATTTTCCATCTTTTTCATCTCATCAAATAAAGTCTCATCTGAAACATGACAGTAT
>OIDZ01000468.1_pt1 | contig 11986 bp, 7 predicted proteins | sample 1581681 | NCBI WGS metagenome assembly OIDZ01 (sample SAMEA3882512, study PRJEB24775) | human gut metagenome | biome: human-associated habitat; feature: intestine environment; material: feces | place: Netherlands | collected 2009/2010
GCAGTTATTCGGTTATGAGCAAGTAGCGAAGCGGATTGCGAATATCCGCTTGACTAATTCAGAAAGAACATAGAATACTCTGACCGACCATCTGACAGGCCAGGGATTACATACATAAAAGGAGGACATATACAGATGTCAAAAGGAAGATTCGGCATCCATGGAGGACAGTACATTCCGGAAACACTGATGAATGCTGTCATCGAATTGGAGGAAGCCTACAACCATTATAAAGATGACCCGGAGTTTAACGCAGAGCTTACAGAGCTTCTGAACGAATATGCAGGAAGACCATCCCGTCTCTACTTTGCATCTCACATGACAGAAGATCTGGGTGGAGCAAAAGTATACTTAAAGAGAGAAGACTTAAACCATACAGGTGCTCACAAAATCAACAATGTACTTGGCCAGGTACTTCTTGCAAAAAAAATGGGCAAGACCCGTGTCATTGCAGAAACAGGCGCAGGTCAGCATGGTGTGGCAACAGCAACAGCAGCAGCTCTTATGGGTATGGAATGTGAAATCTTCATGGGAAAAGAAGACACAGAACGTCAGGCATTAAATGTATACAGAATGCGTCTTCTGGGTGCAAAGGTCAATGCAGTTACTTCCGGTACCGCAACACTGAAGGATGCTGTTTCCGAGACAATGAGAGAGTGGACAAACCGTATTTCCGATACACATTATGTACTTGGTTCTGTAATGGGACCTCATCCGTTCCCTACAATTGTTCGCGATTTTCAGGCAGTGATCTCCAAAGAAATCAAAGAGCAGATCCTTGAAAAAGAGGGCAGACTTCCGGATGCAGTTCTTGCATGTGTAGGTGGCGGATCCAATGCGATCGGAACATTCTACAATTTTATCAATGACAAAGATGTCCGTCTGATCGGATGTGAGGCAGCAGGACGTGGCGTAAATACGGCAGAGACAGCAGCTACCATTGCAACCGGCAAACTGGGAATCTTCCATGGAATGAAATCTTATTTCTGCCAGGATGAATATGGTCAGATCGCACCTGTATATTCCATTTCCGCAGGTCTGGACTATCCGGGAATCGGACCGGAGCACGCACATCTCTATGATATAGGACGTGCAGAATATGTACCTGTCACAGATGAAGAAGCAGTAGAATCATTTGAGTATCTTTCCAGAACAGAGGGAATCATTCCTGCTATTGAGAGTGCTCATGCAGTAGCTTACGCAAAGAAAATTGTTCCGCAGATGAGAAAAGACCAGATCGTGGTCATTACAATTTCCGGACGTGGAGATAAGGACTGCGCAGCAATCGCGCGTTACAGAGGGGAGGATATCCATGAATAAGAGAATTACAGAAGCATTTGAAAAAGGAAAGGCATTTATCCCGTTTATTACCTGTGGAGATCCGTCTCTGGAAGTGACAGAGCAGCTTGTCCATGCAATGGAGGAAGCTGGTGCAGACCTGATCGAGCTTGGAATCCCGTTTTCTGATCCTACAGCAGAGGGACCGGTGATCCAGAGAGCAAATGTGAGAGCACTTTCAGGTGGTGTGACTACAGACAAGGTATTTGACATGGTGGTAAAGATCAGAAAGAACAGTTCTGTTCCTATGGTGTTTATGACTTATGCAAACGTGGTATTTTCTTACGGAACGGAGCGGTTTATTAAAACAGCTGCAGAAATCGGAATGGATGGTTTGATTCTGCCGGATGTGCCATTTGAGGAAAAAGAAGAGTTTGACAGTGTATGTAAGAAATACGGTATTGATCTGATCTCTCTGATCGCGCCGACTTCTCATGAGAGGGTCGCACAGATTGCGAAGGATGCGGAAGGGTTTGTGTATTGTGTTTCTTCTCTTGGTGTTACAGGAACAAGAACTAATATTACTACAGATATCGGGGCAATGGTGAAGCTGGTAAAACAGGCGAAAGATATTCCTTGTGCAGTTGGATTTGGAATTTCTACGCCGGAACAGGCGAAGAAGATGGCAGCACAGTCGGACGGGGCAATTGTAGGATCTGCAATTGTGAAGTTGTGTGCAGAACATGGTGCGGACTGTGTACCGTATGTGAAAGAGTATGTGAAAGCTATGAAGGATGCGGTAATGGAAGCTTAAATATTGAAAAGGGGACGCGCAGAAACATATTTCATTTCGTGTGCGGTTTCGGAGCCTAAGAACTTCTAAGCTGCTAAAAATATGCTAAAAACATAAGAAAAATGACCCAAACTCGCCGCATGCTGCGGCTCAGACAGTGGGTCATTTTTCTTATAACGCATATTTTTATCAGCTAAGAAGTTCTAAGACTCCTGCAAATGCACACGAAATGAAATATGTTTCTGCGCTGTGTATTGGTATGAACTGGAGTAATTCGTATCTTTTATAGGAAAGACCTCAAAATTTGCAGAACTCCGTTTTCCCAGTAGGGCGGGCAGGTATTTTTGGCGGCAGCCCGGACTTCGGGGCGGGAGTTGGAGACTGCGTAGCTGAGACCGGCATTCTGAAGCATTTCAATATCGTTGAGGTTATCTCCGAAAGTGCAGGTTTCGTCAGGTGAAATTCCCAGATATTCCTGAAGGAAAGCAACGGAAGGACCTTTGCCGGAACCTGGGGCAGTACAGTCCATCCATTCCTTGCCGGCGGCAGCCATAACTGTTTTGTCTTTCCAGGTGGGAGTGAATAAAGGGGCGCACATTTCCTCACAGGCGTTGGGGTGGTAGACAGCAAATTTGTTTACCTGCTGCCCCTCGAGTTTTAACATTTCCGGAACTTCATGGATATCATATCCGTAAGAATCTCTCAGCCAGTGAAACATCTGGCTGCCTCCGTCTTCTGCGAAACAGCGTTCAGGTGTGGAAATAAAATAATCACAGGAAGGCATATTCTCTCTTACCATAGAACACATTCCTTTCCAGATTTCGTCAGGCAGAGTATCCACTTTCAGAATTTCCTTCGGAGTCCGTACAACAGTTCCTCCGTCAGAGATATAAAGCAGTCTGTCTGCGACAGGGGTAAACAGTTTTCTCTCACTTCTGTACTGCCGTCCGGAGCATGCCACAAACACAATCCCCTTATCAATCAGCCTTCCGATAACCTCCATATACTCCCTGTCAATAGCCAGAGTCCCATCCTTTACCAAAGTTCCATCTATATCTGAAGCAATCAATTTAATCATATGAATAAGAAATCCTTTCTATACAAATTCATTTTAAAAATTCTCTTTGTAATTGTAATAAGTCCCTTCTATAATAAATACAAATAAATACAATCCCCATTTTATCACGCCAAAATATAACTTGCCATAAAAAATTTAGAAAAATTGCAACTATTCACCAGTCCCGGTTCATGCGTTACCATCCTGCAAAATGTTCTGTGAGGAAATCTCATCTGCATAGCCTGTCGTTGCAAGGCGCATTACTGTGAACGAAGTGAGCAGTAACAGCTCGGCAGTCCCGCAGCCAGCCAACAGGCAGGAAATATTTTTGGTTTCAGGTGCATTTGCAGTGGGCGTAGTAACTCTTGGTGCGTGGGAATCTGCGTTATTCAAAAATTGCTCACTGTCTGAGCGAAGCGAGTTTGAGCAATTTTTGAATGTTTTTAGCAGATTTCCACACACCTAGAGTTATTAGCCCGCGAAACCGCACCTGAAACCAAAAATATTTCCTGTCGTCCCCAATTTTTTTGCCCGCCAAACCCCATTGACTTTTCCACCCTTTTTTCTTATATTATATAAATAGAAATCTGCGTACTCTGAAAACTACGCATTTAAACCCTGAAAAAAGGAGAGTTGCTCGAAATGAACAAAAAAATGCTCTTTGTTTTCAATCCCAAGGCAGGCAAAGGCAAGATTAAAACAAACCTGCTTGATATAGTAGATATTTTCAACAAAGGCGGTTATGAAGTCATTATCTATTCCACACAGAAACCAAAAGATGCCTACGAGAAAGCCAAAGAATACGAATCCAAAGTGGACCTTATCGTATGTAGCGGCGGAGACGGGACTCTTGATGAGGTGGTTACCGGAGTAATGGAAAAGAAGAGTTCCATTCCCATCGGATACATTCCGGCAGGAAGCACCAACGACTTTGCAAACAGTCTCTTTATGCCGAAAAGCATGACAGATGCCGCTTCCATGATCATGGAAGAGAAACTTTATCACTGTGACATCGGCAGATTCAATAACCAGAGCTTTACATATATAGCAGCTTTCGGTCTTTTCACAGATGTAGCCTATCAGACAGATCAGGATCTCAAGAATATCCTTGGCCATGTAGCCTATCTTCTTGAGGGAGTGAAACGCCTTTTTGATATCAAATCATACCATATGAGAATTGAATCCGAAGAATTAACTGTGGAGGATGACTTCATCTTTGGGATGATCACCAATTCCCGTTCAGTGGGAGGGTTTAAGAACCTTACAGGCAAGAACGTGGATATGAATGACGGACTTTTTGAAGTTACCATGATTACAAGACCGAAGAATCCGCTGGAATTGCAGGAGATCATGACTGCAATGCTGACAGCAGAGGACAATACAGATCTGATCCATTCTTTTAAATCAGCCAGGGTGACCATTACCTCAGAAGAACCGGTACCATGGACTCTGGACGGTGAATACGGCGGCAGTCATACACAGATAGAGATTGAAAACTGCCACGAAGCACTGAATCTGTATCTGAAAAGTACAAAAAATGAGGAAACCAGATCAATTGGAATTTCCCCGTTAATAAATAAAAAGGAGAAATAAAATGGGTGAGTATATCAATGTAGTAGAGACTTTTGGATGTGACGTGTTTAATGATTCCGTCATGCAGGCACGACTTCCGAAGAAAATCTACAAAGAATTGAAAAAAACCATAGAAGAGGGCAAAGAACTGTCTATGGAAATTGCGGATGTAGTAGCACACGAGATGAAAGAATGGGCCATCGATAAAGGTGCCACACATTACAGCCACTGGTTCCAGCCCCTTACAGGTGTGACAGCAGAGAAACATGATGCTTTTATCACAGCTCCGATGGATAACGGCAAGGTCCTGATGTCTTTCTCCGGAAAAGAACTGATCAAAGGTGAACCGGATGCATCTTCTTTCCCGTCCGGTGGATTAAGAGCAACTTTTGAGGCGAGAGGATATACAGCATGGGACTGTACATCACCGGCTTTTGTCCGTCATGATGCAGCAGGCGGAACACTCTGTATTCCTACTGCATTCTGTTCCTATACAGGAGAAGCACTTGACCAGAAGACACCACTTCTTCGTTCTATGGAAGCAATCAACACCCAGGCACTCCGTCTGCTGAGACTTTTCGGAAATACAACTTCTAAGAAAGTAACTCCGTCAGTAGGAGCAGAGCAGGAATATTTCCTGATCGATAAAGAGAAATGGCTTCAGAGAAAAGACCTGATCTATACAGGCAGAACTCTTTTTGGAGCTATGCCTCCGAAGGGACAGGAAATGGATGACCATTACTTTGGAAGTATCCGTCAGAGAATTTCCGCATACATGAAAGAGGTAAATGAAGAATGCTGGAAGCTTGGAATTCCTGCAAAGACACAGCATAATGAGGTTGCTCCTGCACAGCATGAGCTTGCACCGATTTATGCACCGGTCAATATCGCAGCAGACCAGAACCAGATGATGATGCGTATCCTTAAAAAGGTTGCCAGCCGTCATGGAATGCGCTGTGTCCTTCATGAGAAACCATTTGCAGGTGTGAACGGTTCCGGTAAGCATAACAACTGGTCTCTTACCACAGATGACGGAATCAATCTTCTGGATCCGGGCAAAACACCTCATGAAAATATTCAGTTCCTTCTGGTCCTCACCTGTATCCTGAAAGCAGTAGATGAACATGCAGATCTTCTGCGTGAATCTGCGGCAGATGTGGGAAATGACCAGAGACTTGGCGGCCATGAGGCACCGCCGGCAGTGATTTCCGTATTTCTTGGAGAGCAGCTGGAGGATGTTCTGGAACAGCTGGTCAGCACAGGAACAGCAACTCACAGTAAAAAGGGAAGTAAGCTGGAAACAGGTGTTAAGACTCTGCCTGATTTCATGAAGGATGCCACAGACCGTAACCGTACTTCACCTTTTGCTTTCACAGGAAATAAATTTGAATTCCGTATGGTGGGCTCAAGAGATTCTATTTCCGCATGTAACGTAGTCCTGAACACGATCACGGCAGAAGTATTTAAGGAAGTATGTGACCGCCTGGAAAAAGCTCCTGATTTCGAGCTGGCGGTACATGACCTGATCAAAGAATATGCCACAGATCATCAGAAGATCGTATTTAACGGAAACGGCTATGCGCCGGAATGGGAGAAAGAAGCTAAACGCCGCGGACTTCCGATCCTTCCGAGCATGGTGGATGCAATCCCTGCACTTACTACAGAGAAGGCAGTGAAACTCTTTGAATCTTTTGATGTATTCTCAAGAGCTGAGCTTGAATCACGTGCAGAGATTAAATATGAGATTTATTCTAAAGCAATCAATATTGAAGCAAAGACAATGATCGACATGGCAACCAAGCAGATTATTCCGGCAGTTATCAAATATACCACTGTTCTTGGCGAATCCATCAATACAGTGAAGACAGCAGGCGAAGGGCTGATCGATGTAAGTGTACAGCTTGACCTGCTTAAGAAAGCATCAAAACTCTTAAAGGCTGCAAACAGTGCCATGAGTAAGCTGAGCAAACTGGTTGAGAAGACCCCGGAATATGCAGAGGGACGGGACAGAGCCGTATTCTGCAGAGAAAAGGTGGTTCCTGCAATGGAAGCTTTACGTGAGCCGGTGGATGAACTGGAAATGATCGTAGATAAGGAAATGTGGCCGATGCCTTCTTATGGAGATCTTGTATTTGAAGTATAATGTTGTAAAAATATAAAGAAGAATGCTATAATGAAAGGGTCGTGAATCTGTAAAAGATAAGCGGCCTTTTTCTATAACACAAACTGGACTATAATAGTTATATAAAGGAGAACTAAATGGAAGAACTGAAATTTCTGGAGGAGCAGCAGGTATCCCCTGAACTGATAAAGAGAGTAGAAGAATTCCGCAGCCGGTATGAGGTGGCACCGGAGACCGCAGACAGGATTGTGAAACCATCTATTCCATTTTACGGAAAAGACATTCTGGAAATGGCCATTGCCGGACTGCTCAAAGGGGAGAATCTATTACTCACTGGTCCGAAGGCAACAGGAAAAAATATCCTTGCAGAGAACCTGGCATATATTTTCAACCGTCCCGCGTACAATGTTTCTTTTCATGTAAATACTAACAGCGGAGATCTGATCGGCACAGACACTTTCGTGGACAACGAAGTTAAGCTTCGCAAAGGAACTATCTATCAGTGTGCAGAATACGGTGGTTTCGGAATCCTCGACGAGATTAATATGGCAAAGAACGATGCAGTTTCCGTTCTTCATGCAACTTTGGATTATCGCCGTTCCATCGATGTCCCGGGCTATGACAAAATTGATCTTCATCCGGCTGCCCGTTTTATCGGAACCATGAATTACGGTTATGCAGGAACCAAAGAACTCAATGAAGCGCTGGTATCCAGATTCCTGGTTATAGACATGCCGGCTCAGACTGAAGAATCCCTGGAATTTATTTTCCGCCGGATGTTCCCGAATATAAAAGAAAACGCCAGAACACAGTTCATCGGAGTATTCCTGGATCTTCAGCTCAAAGCCACAAACAGTGAAATTTCCACCAAACCTCTGGATCTGCGAGGTCTCCTTGCAGCCATGAAGATTGTAGAAACCGGACTTTCTCCGAGAAAAGCAGTTACTATGGGAGTGGTGAACAAGACCTTTGACATTTTCGAGAAAGAAATCGTAGAGGATATTGTGAAAACCAGAATTCCGGCAGACTGGACAAGGGATGATGTATATGAAAGATGAGAAAATCGTAGAAATCGACGATTACCGTCTGGAACTGGAAAACAGGATCCGCAATCTCCTCTGGACTATCAGCGGGGATTACACGTTAAATATGAAAGTAGACGTTTCCCTGTATCTGCGCTCAAAAGCAATTGCTCTGTATGACGGCATCAAGCAGGGCGCTCTGGCAAAATATTATGACAGAAATCTGCTGGGTTTATATCTGGTAAAAAAAGTTTTCTGCCAGGCAGGAGAGGGAGAACTGACTGCAGTAGCACAGCTATGTGTAGAAGAAGCAATCGGGGACAAAATCTGTCAGGAACGTCCGGGAGTCCGGGAGATGCAGAAGGAAGCATTCGAGGATATCCTGGATCAGGAGTTTGAACAGATGCCCGCATACGGAGATATTCTTGGCCGATTGAAGATTGCCATCCTGCGTGACCGTTTACAGAATGGAAACCATTATGTAGAAGAGCGTCTTCGGAAAATCCGCGACATGGTTTACAAAGCCAGAACAGCTGCAGACACTATAGAACTGATCCGTATTATTGACAGTCTTTACAACACTATCATTGATCCGGATTTTGAGAAAGATCATGGAACACTGGAACAGGTTATGGCAGTCACCATGGAAGAACTGACAGAATACGACTGGGAAGATTTTCTCACAGAAGAACTTTATGAGGAAGCTCTGGAGAGTTACATCGAACAGATGACAAATAAGATTACGGACATGGAAGACACTGCTGTCACTGAAGAAATGGAAAAACAGCGCCAGACCAAACACAAAATTACAATTCTCACAGAGGAAGAACTTGAGAAAGCATACACCTATGTAGAGTTGAATTTCGGAAAAACTTATCTCACTCCTGCAGAAGAGAAGCGAATGAATTATCTGATGTGCAGGGAACTTCACAGGGACTGCAGCCTTTATTTTACAGAAGGAATTCTTAAGAATCCGGTCAAACGAAACTATCAGTACGAATATGCAGTGCGATTAAAGAATAAGAATATCTGGCTCTACCATGACAAACACAGAATCGTAAAGCAGAACATCGCATCCCTCACAGATCTTTTGCGAAAGACGCTGGTGCTGAAAAGCGAGACGCAGGAAGTACTGTCAGACAGAGGAACGATCATTCCGTCCAGACTCTGGCGTGTGGGCAGAAGCAGTGAAGCAAATCTGTTTAAAAGAGAATTGAAATCTGATGCATCTGATTTCGTAGTAGATGTGCTGATCGATGCCAGCGGTTCCCAGATGTCCAGGCAGGGAGATGTGGCATTACAGGCTTATATCATCAGTGAAGCATTAAGTAATGTAAACCTGCCTCACCGTGTCATGAGCTTCTGCACATTCTGGGACTATACGATCCTTCACAGATTCCGTGAGTACGATGATCCACAGTCAGCTAATGAAAATATTTTTAATTATGTAACTTCTTCCAATAACAGGGATGGACTTGCCATCAAAACCGCAGGATACGGTCTGCTTCAGAGATCTGAGGAGAAAAAAATCCTCATTGTATTAAGTGATGGAAAACCATACGATGTCATCGTAAACAGACCTCACGCAAAGAACCCGGAACCTTATATGGGAAAATATGCGATCAATGATACTGCTACAGAAGTGCGGCACCTGCGAAACCTTGGAGTAAGTGTTCTGGGAGTCTTTGCAGGGGAAGAAAAAGACCTTTCCACAGAAAAAAAGATATTTGGCAAAGATTTCGCATATATCCGGGATATTTCGAATTTTTCCAGAATTGTTGGGAGATACCTGATTAAACAGTTGGATTCAGATGAATAGACTGATAAAACAGGGCAAAAATATGCTGTTTGAGCGTGTTGATATGTTAAGAGATTATCGAGTTAGCACGTTAATATGTTAAAGTGCATAAAAAACCAGTTTTTTCACCTTGCCTTTTTGTATAAATTTCGCTATAATGTTCTATGTTTATAAATCAATACAAAAGGGAGAGGAAATCATGAACGAAAACAAAGAGTTCAAACCGTATATTCCGGCTGACAAGATCACACCAGAATTTACGGTGACATCCATCATCATGGGTGTTATCCTTGCAGTTATCTTCGGTGCAGCCAATGCTTATCTTGGTCTGCGTGTAGGTATGACTGTATCTGCTTCCATTCCGGCAGCAGTTATTTCCATGGGCGTAATTCGCAAGATCATGAAAAAGAACTCCATTCTGGAGAGCAACATGGTCCAGACAATCGGTTCAGCCGGTGAATCACTGGCAGCCGGTGCAATTTTCACAATGCCTGCTCTGTTCCTTTGGGCAGAAGAAGGACTTTGTGAAATGCCGGGTATCGTGGAAATCACATTAATCGCACTTTGCGGTGGTGTTCTTGGTGTACTTTTTATGGTACCACTTCGTAACGCACTGATCGTAAAAGAGCATGCAACACTTCTTTATCCTGAAGGAACTGCCTGCGCAGATGTTCTTCTTGCAGGTGAAGAGGGTGGTGCAAACGCTGCGACAGTATTCTCAGGTATGGGAATCGCAGCGATCTTTAAATTTGTCGTTGACGGTTTAAAGGTAATCCCTGCAGACGTTGCAGTAGCATTTAAAGGATTCAAAGGTGAAATTGGTATGGAATGCTATCCTGCACTTCTCGGTGTTGGATATATCGTAGGACCAAGAATCGCATCCTTTATGTTTGTTGGTTCTCTTATTGGCTGGATGGTGCTGATTCCGGTAATCTGTCTGTTCGGAGCTGATACAGTTATGTATCCCGGAACAGAAACAATTTCTGCTCTTTATGCAGCAGGCGGAGCATCTAAAATCTGGAGTACTTATGTAAAATATATCGGAGCAGGAGCTATCGCAACAGGTGGTATTATTTCCCTGATCAAATCTCTGCCGCTGATCATCAGCACATTCCGTGATTCCATGAAGAGCATGAAGGGCGGATCTGTAAAGGGAACTGCAAGAACAGACAGAGATCTTCCGATGAACTTCATCCTGATCGGTATCGTTGCAATGGTAGTTATTATCTGGGCAGTACCGGCTATCCCGGTTAATCCGCTTGGAGCACTTCTTATCGTAATCTTCGGATTCTTCTTTGCAACTGTATCTTCCCGTATGGTAGGTATGATCGGTAGCTCCAACAACCCGGTTTCCGGTATGGCGATCGCTACACTTCTGATTTCCACAATGGTGATCAAAGGAAGCGGACAGACTGGAATCGATGGTATGAAAGCAGCTATCGCTATCGGTTCTGTTATCTGTATCATCGCAGCTATCGCTGGTGATACTTCTCAGGACCTTAAGACAGGATACCTTCTTGGTGCAACTCCTAAGACACAGCAGATCGGTGAGCTGATCGGTGTTGTTGCTTCCGGTCTTGCAATCGGTGGTGTTCTGTATCTTCTGGATGCAGCATGGGGATATGGCGGAGCAGAAGTTCCGGCTCCTCAGGCAGGACTTATGAAGATGATCGTTGAGGGTATCATGGGAGGAAACCTTCCTTGGACACTCGTATTCATCGGAGTATTCCTTGCAATCGGTATGGAAATCCTGAGAATCCCGGTAATGCCATTCGCAATCGGTCTCTACCTTCCAATCTACCTGAACGCAACCATCATGATCGGTGGTGTTGTTCGTATGCTGATGGATGGCAGAAAGAACGTTGATGAGAACACAAAGAACGATCAGGTTACAGACGGTACTCTGTACTGTGCTGGTATGATCGCCGGTGAGGGTCTTGTTGGTATCGCACTTGCGATCCTTGCAGTTGCAGGTGTCAGCCTGGATATCTCTGGTGTTGCTAACTTTGGTAACATCGGTGGTGTTATCCTCATGGTTATCATGATCCTTACACTGCTTAAATTCTCCTTATGGAAAAAGAAAAAAGCCTGATGAAAAAACAGAATAAAAAAAGCAAAAAAGAAGTTTTGGATATCAACTATCTGGATCTGATCCCGGTGCGCGCAGAGGAACTTCAGTGGTTTACAGACCGCAGGGACCGTATCGTGCTCAAAGTCGAGAATACAGGGTTGTTCAACAAGATTGCCCAGAAGGTATTCAACAAACCGCAGTTCACCAAGGTACATCTGGATCAGCAGGGGACATTTATCTGGCCTCTGATCGATGGAGAACGTACCGTTGCTG
>OIDZ01000470.1_pt1 | contig 11920 bp, 10 predicted proteins | sample 1581681 | NCBI WGS metagenome assembly OIDZ01 (sample SAMEA3882512, study PRJEB24775) | human gut metagenome | biome: human-associated habitat; feature: intestine environment; material: feces | place: Netherlands | collected 2009/2010
CAGGCGCGTGTCGGAGCGCAACCGCCGAAGGCGGCTCTTAGCGCGTAGACTGAAGGTGGCCCCGCAGGGCCGGATGAGGGGCAAGTCTGCGGTTGTATCCCATCAGTGGGCTGCAATGGCAAGGCTGCCCCTCATCAGTCCGCTTCCCCCAAGGGGGAAAGCCTTTATTAGCGGCCCTGCCGCTCTGCCGCCTCCACCGTGTTCAGCATGAGCATGGCGCGGGTCATGGGGCCGACGCCGCCGGGGACGGGGGTGATGTAGGCGGCCTTTTCGGCGGCCTCGGCAAAGTTCACGTCACCATGCAGCTTGCCGTCCGCACCGCGGTTGATGCCCACATCAATGACGACGGCACCGGGCTTGACCATGTCGCCGGTCACAAAGCCCTCGCGGCCCACGGCGGCCACGAGAATATCCGCGGCGGCGCAGACTTCTTTCAGGTTCTTCGTCCTGGAATGGCAGATCGTGACCGTGGCATTCTTCGCCAGCAGCAGCAGCGCCGCGGGCTTGCCCACGATGTTCGAGCGGCCAATGACGACGGCGTTCTTGCCCGCAATGTCGGTGCCCGTGGACTCGATCATGCGGATGCAGCCCGCCGGGGTGCAGGGCAGGTAGCACGGCTCGCCGATCTGCATACGGCCCACGTTGACGGGCGAGAAGCCGTCCACGTCCTTCTCGGGCGGGATGGCGTCGATGACAGCCTTCTCGTCGATCTGGGCGGGCAGCGGCAGCTGCACCAGAATGCCGTGCACAGCGGAGTCATCCGCCAGCTTCTTCACCTCGGCCAGCAGGGCGTCCTGCGTGGTGTCGGCGGGCAGGTTGATGCTGCGGCTCTCGATGCCGCACTGCGCACAGTCGTTGATCTTGCCGCGGACGTAGACCTGGCTGGCGGGGTTCTCGCCCACCAGAATGACCGCCAGGCAGGGGTTGATGCCCCTGCTTTTCAGCTCCCTGACCTTTTCTGCGGCCTCGGCCTTTGTGGCGGCGGCCAATGCCTTGCCGTCAATGACAGTTGCTCCCATGATAGTTCCCTCTTTCAAATATATTTTTTGTCCGCCGGGGCGGGCAAAACGGTGTCGGGTCTTACACCAGCAGTGCCTATCGCCGCGCTGCAAAGCGTTTGTTTATTCCTTCGGGTCCTCAATCTCCTCGATCTCGACCTCGCTCAAATCCAGCGCATCCAGACGCGCATTCATGGCATCGGTGGCCTTGACAAACTCAGCGTGGGGTGCGCCGGCGGGCAGGGTGTCCGGCGTGAAGCGGTCCCCTGCCTCGGCCTGCTTTTTCAGGTCCTTCACAGCCAGCGGCACCATGAGCTGCTTGCCCTTGGCATTGCGCAGACCGATGACCATAAGCGCGGCGGCCACGATGACCGACCCAATCGCCACCAGCTGGCTGGCGCGCAGACCGGTATTGCCGATCAGCAGCGAGTCGGTGCGCAGCCCCTCGATCCAGGCGCGGCCCAAGCCGTACCAGATGATATAGCCCAGGAAGATTTGTCCGTTGAACCGCCGTTTTTTGTAAAACGAAGCCAGCACGGCGAAGCCAACCAGACACCAGATGCTCTCATACAAAAACGTCGGGTGCACCGGCGCGGCGGGGTCCACGGTCACGCCCGCGGGCAGCGTGACCTGCACGGATTTGAGATACGCCTCCGTGCCCTCGCTGTACATGCCCCAGGGCAGCGTCGTGTTTGTACCGAAGGCCTCCTGATTGACGAAGTTGCCCCAGCGGCCAATGCCCTGCCCGATCAGAAAGCCCAGCGACACCAGATCAAACAGCGGCAGCAGCGGCACCTTGCGCCATTTGGCGGCCAGGGCGCCGAACACAAACGCGCCGATGACCGCGCCATAGATGGCGATGCCGCCCTTGCGGATGTCAATCATCTCCCAGAGGCTTTGATACGCAAAGGGTGCCATAGCTACGTAATAAATACGGGCACAGACGATGGCCATGACCGTGCCGATGGCCACAACGTCCACCAGACGGTCCGAGTCGATGCCGTAGTCCACGGCATTGCGGAAGGCGTAGAGCATCGCCAGCAGCATGCCCGCCGCGATGATGACGCCGTACCAGTAAATGTTGAACCCGCCGATGGCCAGCGCCACACGGTTGACCGTCAGATCCAGGCCCAACCCGGGAAATTGCACATGATAGACCATTTTCAACTTAACCTCGTTATTTTTCCGCCGGGTCGATCTGCACGTAGGCGCGGTTTTCCTCCCGCAGGGCCGTCTGCAGCAGGGCGTTGGCGTCCTCCACGGTCAGCGCGGCCAGCGCGGCGATCTCGTCCGCCAGCGTGCGGCCCTTCAGGCAGGCCGCGGCGGCCTCCTCGGCGGCATCGTCCACGGCCTCCACGTCGCCCAGCAGCTCACCGTACATCTGGTTTTTCACAAGCATAAAGACCTCGGGATCAACGCCCTCACGGCGCATCCGCTCGATCTCCTCCTGTAAGAGGTCCACGACCTGGCGCGGGGTGTCGCTCTCGCCGGTAAAGGCCACGGTGCAGGCGCCGCGCACGGCGATAAAGTCACCGGAGAACTCGGGGTTGACCAGCGCTTCATCGTACAGACGGCGGTAGAGCTTCGTCAGACCGCCGACGACCAGATCGCCCAGCATGTCCAGCAGCAGCTCGCGCTTCAGGTCACCCTCGGCCAGCGGCTCCTCGCGGTAGGCCACGCCGAAGCAGGGCTTCGTGACAGGCATCGTGAAGAACGCTTCCTTGTGGGGCAGCGGGCCGGTCTGCGCCGGGATGTCCCACTCAACCTCATGCGGGGCGCGAGCGCGGTACAGGCCGTTGCGCTTGCAGGCGTCCACAGCCTGCGCCAGCGTGATCTTGCCCGCGACGCTCAGCACCATATTGGACGGCGCGTAGAACCCCCTGGTGCAGCTGTAGAGCATCTGGGGCGTCAGCTCGGCAATGCTCTCCACCGTGCCCGCGATGTCGTCGCGCAGCGGGTGGTCGGCGTAGAGGCAGCGGAACAGCGCGTTCAGCAGCCGCCAGTCGGGGCTGTCGTCGTACATTTTGATCTCCTGCCCGATGATGCCCTGCTCCTTGGCAATCGTGGCCTTGGTGAACCACGGCTTGCCGACCATGCCCAGCAGAATGTCAAGGTTCTCGTCAATTTTCTGGGTCGCCGAGAACAGGTAGCAGGTGCGGTCATAGCTGGTAAAGGCGTTGGCCGACGCGCCGGTCTTGGCGTAGAAGGTGAAGGAGTCGCCCTTGGGCGTCTCGCACATTTTGTGCTCCAGGAAATGCGCCGTACCGGCGGGCAGTGTGACCTGTTTGCCGTCCAGCCTGAAGGCGCGGTGGACGGAGCCGAAGCCCGTGGCGTAAATCGCGTGGACGCTGCTGTAGCCCGGCATCGTGCGGCAGAGCACGGTCAGGCCGCTGGGCAGCACGACGCTTTCACAGCTGACAGCGGCAGCGGCGCGCGCCTGGGCAGCGGCGAAGCTCTCGTGATCGTTATTCAACATCCTCGCTGCCTCCCTTCCCCTGCGTGCCCGGCTCGGCGGTCACGGCGTAGCAGACCGAATAGCTGTAGCTCTGCAGCGTCTGACGCACCTCGTCCAAACTGACGGCGCTGGTCAGCACCTTGCCGTACTCCGGCGGGTAGAGCGGCTCGCCGCGTGTGATCTGGCCGTAGTACCAGTTTTCCAGCGCGGCCAGGCTGTCGCCGAGTGCGTCCATGCTGGACAAAAGACCGCGGCGGCAGTCGTCCACTTCTTCCTGGGTGATGGGGCCGTTTTTCAGGCCCTCCAGCTCGGCAATGATGGCGGCCTCGGCCTGCTGCTCCTTGCCCGGCTCGACGCCGGAGTCGATCATCATGACGCCGGTGGCGCGCTGGGCGGCAGAACCGCAGTAGTAGCAAAGGGACTGCTTCTCGCGCACGTTGCGGAACAAACGGCTGGTGGCAGAGCCGCCCAGCACGCTCATGGCGACGCGCAGGATGCTGACACTGGGCGGGTTGGGGTTGGCTTCGCCCGTGGTGAACAGCATACAGAGCTTGGCCTGGGTCAGGCCGGGGATCTCTTCTTTAAAATGGCGCAGCGGCGTGGCGGGCATGGCGATGGGCGCGGCAAACGGGCGCGGGTCACGGCGGATGCCGTCGAGCTTTTTCAGCAGCATATCGGCCACGCGGGCCTCATCGACGCCCTGCACCATCACGTCGATGTACGCGGTGGAGAGGATGCGGTCATACTCGGCCTTGAGGCTCTGCGGCGTCACATTGACAAGCTCGCCGGGGTAGCCGCCCAGCTCGATGCCCGCGGGGGTGTCGCCGTAGAATTTGCGGCGGGCCTGCCGCACGCAGTAGAGACGCTTCGAGTTGAACTCGGCCTCAAGGCGGCGGGCCTGGGTCTCGGTCTCGATGCGCACGGCCTCGGGGTCGAACGCGCCGTCCACGAGATACGGGTCAAAGATCGTGCCGAACACAATGTCGGCGTAGGCGGCGGTCAGGTTCTCCCCCGCCAGCGCGTAAACGTCCTTGATGCCGCAGATATCGGCGGAGAGCACGCGGTCCGTGCCTGCGCTGGCCAGGTCAACGCCGAGGTCCGCGCCGTACAGCTCGGCCAGGCGGCGGGACAGCGCGGTCATATCGGGGCAGGCCGCGTAGCCGCGTTCCAGCACAAGAGCCAGCACCGCGGCGTCGGTGGCAGATTCCCGCTTTGCCGGAAAGCGCAGATGCAGCGTGATGCGGCAGCGGTTGAATTTAGAAGCATCCAGCGTTGTAATGCAAACGCCGGGCGCGAGTTGTTTACGTTCCAAATCGTTATTCCTTTCAAACATCAATAGATATTAGTATTATACCGCTTTAGCGACGTAAAGTAAATAAAAAACTTGCAACAGATGGGGTAGATTGTTTATAATAGAGTCTGGAATCGCCGCTTTGTAGGGGGCGGCGTCCCCGACGCCCCGCGGGCGGATGCAGGCATCCGCCCCTACAAGGCGCACAAAAAAGCAGACGCCGCTTTTGTGCAGCGTCTGTTATGCGGTTGCTTATTGCCCTGCCGGCAGCGTAAACACGAACCGGCACCAGTTGCCTTCCTCGCTCTCGGCGTGGATCTGGCCGCCGGAAAGGTTGACCAAAATCTTGCAGATGTGCAGCCCCAGTCCGCTGCCGCGGGTGTTCATGCCGCGGGAGCGGTCCTCCTTGTAGAACCGCTCAAACACAAAGGGCAGAGCCTCGGGGGCAATGCCTGCGCCCGTGTTCTCGATGCGCACCTCCACCATATTGCCGCGGCGCTCGGCGGCAAAGCTGATCGTTCCACCCGCCGGGGTGAACTTGATGGCATTATCCACAATATTATACACGACCTGATGCACAAAATCCGGGTCCGCGTAAATCAGCAGCGGATCGCCGCCCAGACCCTGGATGTCTATCTTGCCGTCCTCGATGCGCTGCTCGTCGGAGAGCACGACGTCGGTGACGGTTTTCCACAGATCGTAGGTCTGCGCGTGGATGGGCACCTCGCCCGCCTCGAGCTTGGTAATATCCAGCATGTTCTGCACCAGCCGCGCCAGGCGGCCCGTCTCCTGCGAGACGATGCCCAGATAATGCTTTGTTTCCTCGGGCGGGATCGTGCCGTCCAGCATGCCGTCGATGAAGCCCTTGATGGTCGTCATGGGCGTGCGCAGCTCGTGGGCGATGTTGCCCATGAACTGCCCGCGGGAATTGTCGATGGTTTGCAGCCGCGCAGCCATGTTATTGAAGGTGGTCGCAAAGTCAGCCAGCTCCACGCAGCCGTCCACCGGCGCACGGGCCGTAAAGTCCCCGCTGCCCAGGCGGCGCGCGGCCTCACTGATGTCCTCGATAGGGCCGGTGATGCGCTTGGCCAGCACCCAGCACAGGATGCTGCACAAAATCAGGATGACCGCCGCCGAGATGCCGAACATCGTCAGCATATCGGTCATGTAGCTGCCCAGCGCAGCCATCGGGCTGGCGGCAAACAGGTAGCCGTCCTGCCCGCCCACCGTGATGCGGCGGCCCGCCGTGTAATACTTGGCGCAGTAGACACCGTCCAGCGTGCCGGTCTCAAAAATGTCGTATCCCTCGTTCAGCTCGTCAATGTAGGACGCGGGCACGCCTGCGCCTGTAAAGGCGTCGTCCCCCGTATGCAGCAGGATCTGGCCGTTCTCGTCGGCGATGAACACCAGCGCACCGGAGGCCGTGTTGAACAGCTCAAACCCGCTGTGGGCGCGTTCCAGCACATCCTCCCCCTGCAGGGGCTTTGTGACGATGGAGCCCTCATCGGCGAATCGCTCACTCAGCGCTGTCGCGCCGTTGAGCACATCGGTCAGCGAGCTTTTGCGCTCCCCGATGAAGTACGCCGCCGACAGTGCCGCCTGGATCGCGCACATAACGCTGAGCCCCAGCACGAGCACGGCGGCGATGGTCGCGAAAAATTCACGGCTGATCGTGTTGCGGCGGCTCATTCCCTGACCTCGAACTTATAGCCGACGCCCCAGACGGTTTTCAGGCTCCACTGCTCGGACGCACCCTCCAGCTTTTCACGCAGGCGCTTGACGTGGACGTCGATCGTGCGGGAGTCGCCGTAATACTCAAAGCCCCAGACCTCGTCCAGCAGCTGGTCGCGGGTGTAGACGCGGTTCGGGTGACCGGCCAGGCAGGCCAGCAGCTCCAGCTCCTTCGGCGGGGCCTCAACGACCTTGCCCTTGACCTTCAATTCATAGCGGTTCATGTCAAGGTGCAGATTGTCAAAGTCGTAAACGCCCTTGTTTTCCTCCTCCTTGGCGGAGGAGCGGCGCAGCACGGCCTTGATGCGGGCCGTGACCTCCTTGGCGTCAAATGGCTTGACGATGTAGTCATCCGCGCCCAGCTCAAGACCCAGCACCTTGTCGTAGGTCTCGCCCTTAGCGGTCAGCATGATGATGGGGGTGTTGTCCTTGGCGCGGAGCTTGCGGCAGACCTCCCAGCCGTCCATGACCGGCATCATAACGTCCAGCAGCACAAGATCCGGGTGCAGCTTGTCGAACTCTGCCAGCGCCGCGCCGCCGTCGTGGACCATCGTCACGTTGTAGCCCTCCTTGACCAGATACAGTCGGAGCAGCTCGCAGATATTTTTATCGTCATCAACGACCAGAATTTTCTCATTTGCCATCTTAGTTTCCTCCTTGCCCGCCTGCGGCGGTATCGATACAAGGGTATTATACCGCATAATTGTGGACAAAAAAAGAACAGATCGTCGGGTTCCTGGGAATTTTTTGCGGTTTTTCTGCGCAGGCGGCGCACCCCGGGGAAGATTATTTCAAAAACGGCTTGAGAGAAAAGAACGCATCTGCTATAATACATTTATATATGCAAATCGGCCTGTGCGCCGATCCCGCATGACAAAAATTCAGCAAAAATTCAAAGGAGAATTTTGAAATATGAAATTAGGTATCGTGGGTCTGCCCAACGTGGGCAAGTCTACCCTGTTCAATGCGCTGACCAGCACCCAGAACGCGCAGGCGGCCAACTACCCCTTCTGCACGATTGAGCCGAACTCCGGCATCGTGCCCGTGCCCGACCCGCGGCTGGACAAGCTGGCCGAAATCTGGCAGACTGACAAGAAAACGCCTGCCATCGTTGAGTTTGTTGACATTGCAGGTCTGGTCAAGGGTGCCAGCCAGGGCGCGGGTCTCGGCAACAAGTTTCTGGGCCACATCCGCGAGTGCGACGCCATCGTCCATGTTGTGCGCTGCTTCGACGATGACAACATCATCCATGTGGTCGAGGACGTCAACAAGCCCGAGAGCGTTGACCCCATCCGCGACATTGATGCCATCGACTTGGAGCTGATCCTGGCCGACCTCGAGGTCGTCAGCAACCGCCTGGGCCGCCAGCAGAAGGCTGCCAAGACCGGCAACAAGGCCGCTGCCGCCGAGGCTGCCTGGCTGGCCGACCTGGCCGCCTGGCTTGAGAGCGGCAAGCCCGCGCGCAGCTTTGACTTTGACGAGAGCGACGACGCCGTGAAGGCCGCCCGCAAGGAGCTGGGCCTGCTGTCCGCCAAGCCCGTCATCTACGCCTGCAACGTCGGTGAGGACGACCTGCTGGGCGGGCTGGACGAGAACCCGTACTTCCCGCTCGTTGCCGCCCGCGCCAAGGAGGAAAACGCCCAGGCCATCCCCATCTGCGCCAAGACCGAAGAGGACATTGCCGGTTCCACGCAGGAGGAAAAAATAGCGTTCCTGCAGGAAATGGGCATCGAGTCCACCGGTCTGGACAAGCTCATCAAGGCCAGCTACGAGCTGCTGGGCCTCATCAGCTTCCTGACCGACGGCAAGAAGGAATGCCGCGCCTGGACCATCAGGAAGGGCACCAAGGCCCCGCAGGCTGCCGGCAAGATCCACAGCGACTTTGAGCGCGGCTTCATCCGTGCGCAGGTCATCGCGTACAAAGACCTGGAGGACGCCGACTTCAACTATGCCGCCGTCAAGGCCAAGGGCCTGCAGCGCACCGAGGGCAAGGAGTACGTCGTGAACGACGGCGACGTTATCGAATTTTTGTTCAACGTTTAACGGAGGTTTGACCGTGATTATTGGCATTATGGGCGCTATGCCCGACGAAGTCGACCAGCTGTGCGCACGGCTGGAGAACGTGACCAAAGAGAACTACGCCGGGGTCGAGTACCACTGCGGCACGTTGCAGGGCAAACAGGTCGTCGTCTGCTGCGCAGGCATGGGCAAGGCCAACGCCGCGTCCACCGTGCAGGTGCTGTGCACAAAATACGGCATTGATAAGCTGATTTTCAGCGGCATTGCGGGCAATATGACCAGCAAAATTGGCATCGGCGACGTCTGCGTCGGTGAGACCGTCGTCTACCACGACGCCGAGCTGAGCATGATTGCCCAGAGCGCACCGTTCCAGACCGAGTACCACGGCGATCCCGCGCTGGTGCAGGCCGCGCTGGACGCCTGCACTGCCTGCGGCGTGAAGGCCATCGCAGGCAAGATCGCCACGGGCGACACCTTCGTCGGCGACGCCGAGACGAAAAAGGCGATTGAGGAAAAGTGCCACCCCGACTGCGTCGAAATGGAGGGCGCGGCGGTCAGCCAGATCGCGGGCCGCAACGGCGTGCCCTGCGTCATCCTGCGCGCCATGAGCGACAACGCCGACGAGAGCGGCTATGAGGTGCTCGTTGTCAAGCAGTTCAGCATCACCGAGTACGTCAAGACCGCGACGGAGATCGTGGCAAATATGATTGAAAGCTTGTAACAGGCAAAATAAAAGCGGCCATCTGAGAAACAGGTGGTCGCTTTTTGTTTTGCACAAATCTACCGACTTAAAAATATGCCTTGATCTGGAACTTATCTGCCGGGGCGGTGTCCTCGATTTTCAGATGCTCATGGTTAAAGTCAAACTTTACACTCTTGCAGTCGTCGGTGTTGCGGGTCAGGCGCAGCAGCTGGTCCACGCGCTTTTGCTCCTCCTTCGTGTAGAACAGGTAGCTCGCGCCCTGCTTGCGGGCGCGGCCCGTGCGGCCAATGCGGTGGGTGTAGTGCTCGTTTTCCTCGGGCACGTCGTAGTTGATGACGGCATCCACATCGGAAACATCAATGCCGCGCGCTGCCACATCGGTGGCGACCAGCACATCGATCTCCCCGGCCTTGAACCGCGTCATGATGCGGTTGCGCTCAGCCTGGGACAGGTCGCCGTGCAGGCAGTCAACGTTGAAGTTCAGCCGGGCAAGCTGGTTGGCCAGCATCCCCGTGTTGTACTTGGTGTTGCAGAAGATCATGACCCGCTTGTAGCCCTCGTCAATGATGATCTGCGCGGCGTCGGCCAGCTTGTCACGGCCCGTGGTCAGCAGCTTGTACTGGGCAATTTTCGGGCTGGAATCCTCGACAGGCTGGACGCTGACCTCGGCGGCGTTGTGCTGGTAGAGCCAGCCGATGTCCAGCACCTCGCGGCTGATGGTCGCCGAGAACATCGACAGGCTCTCGCGGTGCTTCATCAGGTCGATGATGTACTTGACGTCCTTGTAAAAGCCCATGTTCAGCATCTCGTCGGCCTCGTCCAGCACGACGGTTTTGACGTCGGAGACATCAATGGCGTGATGGCGGTAGTGGTCCATCAGGCGGCCCGGGGTGGCTACCACGATCTGGCAGCCCTCTGCCAAACGCCTGGCCTGCTTTTCCATGTTGGCACCGCCGTACACGCAGGCCACCTGCACTTCGGGCATGAAATAGGTCAGCTCTTCCAGCTCCTGCGCGATCTGCTGGGCCAGCTCCCGGGTGGGGGCCATGATCACAGCCTGCGGGTACTTTTTTTCCGGGTCGATATGTTCCGCCACCGGGATGCCGAAGGCAGAGGTCTTGCCGGTGCCTGTGGGGGCCTTGGCGATCACATCCCGGCCTGCCAGCATCACAGGGATGGTCTTTTCCTGAATTTCCGTCATCTCTGCAAAACCCATCCGCTCCACGGCCTTGTGGATGGCTTCACTGCACTGCAACTCACTGTAAAGCATGTTTGATACTCCTTATCCTTCTACCCTTGTTTTGTTCAGTATACCATGAAACGCGGCGCTTGTCAGCACGCAAAAAGAGCCGCGCCCTTTTGGGGCACGGCTCTGCGGTTGGATCTGGGATGTACGCGCTCAGGCGGTCTCTTCCACGCTCTGAGCGGCGGCACGGCCTGCTTCCAGCTTCTGCTTGAAGCGGCCGCTGGCCTTGAAGCCGGGGATGGAGGTGGACTCCAGACGGCTGGAGACCTTGGTCTTGGGGTTGGTGTAAGCCTTGGGCTTGCGGGGACGCATCTCAAAACGGCCAAAGCCGGCAATGGTCACCTTCTCGTCTGCACGCAGGCAGTCGGCGATCTGGTCAAACATTGCATCCATCGTGGTCTCGACCTGAGCTTCGGTAAAGCCGGTCTTGCGTGCCACGGTTTCGATCATCTGGGAACGGGTCATGTATCGATATCCTCCTGGAATGTCCAAAAGTAACGTCTTTTGGCAAATTTTGCGTTGTTGAGTATAACAAATGCAGCCCCTCATTACGAGAGATTGCGCACGAAACGCATAATATTGCGCACGAGTTACATTTTGTGCGTTATTTTTTATGATACAGCGTTGCAATATCCACCAGCGGGATATTCTTCAGGTCATGGTCGCTGCGCAGGCAATCGACCAGTGCGTTGGCGGTATCCACAGCAGTGATGCAGGGAATGCTCAGCTCCACGGCCTTGCGGCGCAGGCGGACGGAATCGCGCTTGGGGTCGCGGCCCTTGGCGCTGGTGGAGAACACATAGTCCACCAGACCGCTCTGCAGCAGATCCACGATGTTGGGTGCCTCGCCGGAAATGTTGCGCACCTCGTTGCAGGGGACCATGTGCTTGTTGAGCCATGCACAGGTGCCGGAGGTGCCGTACAGCTTGTAGCCCATGCTCTTGAGCTTCCAGGCGATATCCACGAACTCGGGCTTGTCGCTGTCCTTCACGGTGAAGATGCAGCAGGAGGCGGGGCCGGGGGTCTTGAAGGTATAGCCCGCGCCGATCAGGCCCTTGAGCAGGGCATCGTGATAGTTGGGGGCAATGCCCAGCACCTCGCCGGTGGACTTCATCTCAGGGCCGAACTGGGTATCCACGCCGTGCAGCTTTTCAAAGCTGAACACAGGCACCTTAACGGCCACATAGGGGGCGTTGGGGTGCAGGCCGGTGCCGTAGCCCATATCTGCCAGCTTCTCGCCTAGGCAGCAGCGCACGGCCAGATCCACCATGGGCACGCCGGTGACCTTGGAGATGTAAGGCACGGTACGGGAGGAACGGGGGTTGACCTCGATGACATAGACCTTGCCGTTGGAAACAGCGTACTGGACATTGACCAGACCGGTGACGTGCAGCTCGCGGGCAAAGCGGCCAGTATAGTCCACCATGGTGTCGATCTCGTCCTGCGTCAGGTGCTGTGCCGGGTAGACACAGATGGA
>OIDZ01000477.1_pt1 | contig 11849 bp, 16 predicted proteins | sample 1581681 | NCBI WGS metagenome assembly OIDZ01 (sample SAMEA3882512, study PRJEB24775) | human gut metagenome | biome: human-associated habitat; feature: intestine environment; material: feces | place: Netherlands | collected 2009/2010
CCTGGAAATCCTCGCAGCGGGGCGGGGCCACGCGCAGGGTCAGGCCTGCACCCTCCACATAGGGCTTATACTCCGGGAAGAACGGCGCGAAGGTCAGGATTTCGTCTCCGGGCTGGGTCACCAGCCGGAAAGCGTGCGCCAGCGCGCCCGCCGCGCCGCTGGTCATAAAAATATCGTCCATCGTGTAGCGCATGCCGAACCGGCGGTTGAGCGACGCGGCGATTTTTTCGCGCGCGGCGGGGATGCCCAGACTCGGGCTGTACCCGTGCACGAGCATCGGGTCGCCGCTGTCCAGCAGCGCCTTGATGCGCGCGTTGAATGCCTCCGGCACGGGCACGGACGGGTTGCCCAGGCTGTAATCGAACATATCCTCCGGTTTTAGGTGCGGATGCCGGGTGATATCGTTTGCGTATTCGTTCAGCTCCCGAATCACCGATTTGCCCGAGAGCATGGATTTGTAGGTTTCGTTAATCATATAAATGACCTCGCATTTATTCATTCAGCGCCAGCGCGGCGTCGATTTGCGCCAGCTCCTCGCCGGTCAGCGGCGGCAGGGACAGCGCGGCGACGTTTTCGGTGATCTGCTCCGCGCGGCTCGCGCCGATGAGCGCCGAGGTCACGGCCTTGTCGCGCAGCGCCCATTGCAGCGCCAACTGGGAGAGCGTCTCCCCGCGCGCGTCGGCGATCTTGGTCAGCGCGTCAATCGCCGCGTGCAGCCCCGGCGTGAGCATCTCCGCTTTCAGATAGCGCGGGTCGTGGCCGATGCGGCTGTCCGCCGGAATACCGGCCTGATATTTGCCCGTCAGCCGGCCGCCCGCCAGCGGGCCGAACGCCATCAGCCCAACGCCTTCGCGCGTCAGCACGTCCGTCAGCCCGGCTTCGATTTTGCGGTTGAGCATCGAATAGTTTTCCTGATGAATCAGCATCGGCGTGCCCAGCTCGCGCAGCGTGCGGATCGCAACCTCCGTCTGTTCCGGCGTGTAGCGCGAAATGCCGACGTAAAGCGCCTTGCCGCTGCGCACGATCTGATCGAGCGCGCCCATCGTCTCTTCAATCGGCGTTTCCGGGTCGGGGCGGTGGTGGTAGAAGATATCCACATAATCCAGATTCATCCGCCGCAGGCTCTGGTCAAGGCTGGAAATCAGGTATTTCCGGCTGCCCCAGTTGCCGTATGGCCCCGGCCACATGTCGTAACCCGCTTTGGTGGAAATCACCAGCTCGTCGCGGTGGGGTTTCCAATCGCGCAGCATGTGAACGCCGAAGTTGCGCTCCGCCTCGCCGTAGGGCGGGCCGTAGTTGTTCGCCAGATCAAAATGCGTGATGCCGTTGTCAAACGCCGTGCGCAGGATGGCCTGCTGGGTTTCAAACGGCGTGATGCCGCCGAAGTTGTGCCACAGACCCAGCGAGAGCGCCGGGAGCAGAAGCCCACTTTTGCCGCATCGGCGGTAGGGCATCGCGTCGTATCGGGTGGGAGAAGGGATATACGGCATGGAAAGACCTCCCCGGTTGTCAAAATGTTGCCCTCATTGTAGCACAAAAAAAGGAAAAAGAAAAGAAAAAAGAGTGAGCCGGATCATCCGGGTGGGATGTTCCGGTTCACTCTTTGGCTGTAAACCGTATAGGTGGGCGCGGTTTAAGATTCAGCGGTTTGCGCCCCAATAGATCAGCGCCAGCATGCCGGGGCCGGTGTGCGCGCCGATGATCGGGCCGATGTAGGCCGTGCGGATATCCGCATCCGGAAATTCCCTGAGCACGGCCTGCCGGAGCTGCTCCGCGTCCTCCGGGCAGTCGCCGTGGCCGATGACGACCAGCCTGCCCATCTCCGGCGTCCAGCCCTCCTTCATGTGCGCAATCTGCGTGCGGATGGCCTGCTTGCGGCCGCGCGGCTTCTCGGCCACGCGCAGCTTGCCCTCGTCGTCAACATGCAGCAGCGGCTTGATTTGCAGCATCGTGCCGACGGCCGCCGCGGCGGCGGAAATGCGCCCGCCGTGCTTCAAATGATCGAACGAATCGACCGTGAACCAGTGGCAGATTTTGAGGCGGTTTTCCTCGACCCACGCGGCCAGCTCGTCGATGCTCAGGCCTTCCTGCTGCTTGCGCGCGGCCTCGCGGACGAGCATCGCCTGACCGACGGAAGCGCAGAGCGTATCCAGAACGATCAGCCTGCGCGCCGGGTATTCCTCGCGCAGTTCCTCCGCGCACAGATTGGCGGATTGCAGCGTGCCGGACATGCCGGAGGAGAAGCACAGATAGAGAACATCCTCGCCCGCCTTGAGCGCCTGTTCAAAGCACCTGCGATAGATCATCGGGTTGATCTGCGAGGTGCTGGCAAACTTGCCCGCCCGCTGCTCGGCGTAAAACTGCTCGACGGTCAGGCTGCCGCCGGGGCCGTAGGTGAAGCTCTCTCCGCCCAGCTCGACCTGCATCGGCACATACGCAACCTCGGGCATGCCGCGCATCAGCGCTTCGCTGACGTCGGCGGTCATATCGCTGAATAATTGATAGCCCATGATGGTTCACTCCTTTGTGTCTGCGCCCGCGCGGGCGTGAATCTGGCTTTATTATACGCCCAAAAACAACGGATGGCTATTCCACAAATGCGCGAAGATGTGGGGTTTATATGTCCTTTTGCGGCTTTCCGGTAATCATCATCGCGTCGCCGAAGGAGAAGAAGCGGTAGCGTTCCTCCACGGCCTGACGATAGACGTCCAGCGCGTTTTCGCGCCCCATCAGCGCGGAAATGAGCATCAGCAGCGTGCTCTGCGGCAGGTGGAAGTTGGTAATCAGCGCGTCCACAGCCTTGATTTTCACGCCGGGGGTGATGAAGATCTGGGTGAAGCCGCTGCCGGGGTGGACGACGCCGTCCTCCGTCGCGACGGTTTCCAGCGTGCGCACGCTTGTCGTGCCGACGCAGACGATGCGGCCGCCGCGCGCCCGCGCGGCGTTGATGGCCTCCGCCTGTTCGGGTGTGACCTCGTAGTATTCGCTGTGCATGTGGTGATCGGCCACGTCGTCCTCCTTGACGGGGCGGAACGTGCCCAGACCGACGTGCAGCAGCACCGGCACCACGTCCACCCCCTTCTGCCGAATCTTTTCCAGCAGCGCGGGGGTGAAGTGCAGCCCCGCGGTCGGCGCGGCGGCGCTGCCGTCCACCTTGGCGTAGACGGTCTGGTAGCGCGTCTTGTCTTCCAGCTTTTCGTGGATATACGGCGGCAGGGGCATCTGGCCGAGGCGGTCGAGCACATCCTCAAACACGCCCTCGTAGAAGAAGCGCACGGTGCGCCCGCCGTCCTCGCTGATGGTCAGGATTTCCGCGACAAGCTCGCCGTTGCCGAACACGAAGCGCGCGCCGGGCTTGGCCTTTTTGCCGGGCTTGAGGATGACCTCCCAATCCGTCAGGTTCAGCCGACGCAGGAGCAGGAACTCAATCGCGCCGCCGGTGCCTTCCTTCACGCCGTACAGACGCGCGGGGATGACGCGGGTTTGGTTGACGACCAGCACGTCGCCGGGGTTCAGGTAGTCGATCACATCGCGGAAGATTTTATGCTCGACCGCGCCGGTATCGCGATGGTAGACGAGCAGGCGGCTGCTGTCGCGCGGCTCGACGGGCGTTTGCGCGATCAGCTCCTGCGGCAGGTTATAATCAAAATCACTGGTTTTCATGTTCATTCTCTTTTCTGCAATCATTGAGCGGCACAAAATGCGGGCGCGTCCGCGTTTTCCGGACTCCTTCAGTCACGGCTGCGCCGTGCCAGACCTTCGGCGTTCCACTTGCCTGTTTCCCGCACAGCGGGCGGCAAGCTCCACGCCCTCAAAGAGGGAGCTCTTTGACTGGGTTATTTCCATCTAAGTTAAGCGAAAAATCGCGCCCGCGTTTTAATCAAGCAGACTGATCTGTCCCTCCGGCCGGCCGCTTTGCATGGCGGACGGCATCGGGAGCTTCATGTGGTCATAGGCGGCCTGCGTGCAGATGCGCCCGCGGGGGGTGCGCATGATAAAGCCGAGCTGCATCAGGTACGGCTCGACGACGTCCTCAATGGTCACGGCATCCTCGCCGGTCGTCGCGGCCAGCGTGTCAAGGCCGACCGGACGGCCATCGAATTTCTGCATCATCGTGGTCAGGATCGTCCTGTCCACCCGGTCAAGGCCGAGGTCGTCCACGTCCAGCAGCGTCAGCGCCTCCCGCGCCATCGCCTTGGTGATAACGCCGTCGCCGCGCACCTGCGCGTAGTCGCGCACGCGCTTGAGCAGGCGGTTGACGATTCGCGGCGTGCCGCGGCTTCTGCGCGCGATTTCACGCACGCCGTCCTCCTCCGCCTGAATCCCCAAAACACCGGCGGAGTGGTGCACAATCTGCATCAATTCCTCCGTCGTGTACATTTGCAGGCGGAAGATGATGCCGAAGCGGTCGCGCAGCGGCGCGGAAAGCGAGCCCGCGCGCGTGGTCGCGCCGATCAGCGTGAATTTGGGCAGGTCGAGCCGGATGCTCCGCGCCGACGGCCCCTTGCCGATCATAATATCCAGCGCGTAATCCTCCATCGCGGGGTAGAGCACCTCTTCGACCGCGTGGGACAGGCGGTGGATTTCGTCGATAAACAGCACGTCGCCGCTGGAAAGGTTGGTCAGCAGGCTGGCCAGATCGCCCGCGCGCTCGATGGCCGGGCCGCTGGTCACGCGGATGTTTTGCCCCATCTCGCTGGCGACGATGCCCGCGAGCGTCGTCTTGCCCAGACCCGGCGGGCCGTAGAGCAGAATGTGGTCGAGCGAATCCCGTCGCTGCCGGGCGGCCTGAATGTAGATGTTCAGGCTGTCCTTCACCGCCTGCTGCCCGACGTATTCGCGCAGGGTTTTGGGGCGGAGGCTGCTCTCCTGATCGTCCTCTTCCTCGCGGAAGCCGCTCATCACAAGTCGTTCTTCTTCCATCTTCTTACCTCATGCCGGTTTAAGCGAAGCGATTTTCCTTCGCGTTATAGAAATAGCCGATCTCGCCGAGCTTGGCTTCAAGGGCGGCGCGCGGCGCATCCAGATCGTCGCAGAGCGCGTCGAGCGACGCATATTGATCGCGCAGCTTCGTGTTGACAAAGCTCAGCAGCATCACGGGATCCTCGGGCAGTTTCATGTTCGTTCTGTCTCCTTTGCGGGCGGATTAAAGGGAGCCGATCTGGCGCAGCGCCAGCATAATCAGCGCATCGACGGTATCCGCCTGATCGCGCACGAGGTTGATGGCGCGCGCCGCCTCGGCGGAGGTGTAGCCCAGCGCCTGCAAAGCCGCCTGCGCCTCCCGCTGCGCGTCGCCGACGACGGGTGAAACCGGCGCGGCGCTTCCGGCGGGGGCGGATACGTCCTGCTGCTCGACCTTATCCTTGAGCTCCAGAACGATGCGCTGCGCCGTCTTTTTGCCGATGCCCGGCGCGCGGGAGAGCGCCGCGATATCCCCGGTGACAATCGCCACGGAGAGCTCGCGCACCGGCAGCGCGGAGAGAACGCCCAGCGCCGTCTTCGCGCCCACGCCCGTCACCTGACAGAGCTTTTTGAACATCGCGCGCTCCTGCCGGGAGGCGAAGCCGAACAGCTCCATGGCGTCCTCGCGCACGTTCAGCACGGAATAGCAGCGCCATTTTTCGCCCTTTGCGGGGGCTTCCGCCAGCGTCGCGTTGGAGCAGAGCAGCAAAAAACCGACGCCGCCCGCGCTGATGACCAGCTCGCCCGGCGCCTTGCTTTCGACTGTGCCTTCGATGAAATCAATCATGGTAGCCTCACTTAATTCTGAAATGCTCGCGCCCCGCGCCCGCGTGCGCATGGGTGATGGCGCAGGCCACCGCGTCCGCCGCGTCGTCGGGCTTGGGAATCTCCCGGATGCCCAGCAGCATCCGCACCATCATCTGCACCTGATGCTTATCCGCGCCGCCGTAACCGACGACGGCCTGCTTGATCTGCATCGGCGTGTATTCAAACAGGTTATCCGTGTATTCCTGACAGGCGACCAGCGCCACGCCGCGCGCGCCGCCAACCTGTATGCCCGTCGTCACGTTTTTGGAGAAAAAAAGCTCCTCGAACGCGATTTCGTCGGGCTTGAAGGTTTCCAGCAGGCCGCGCACGCCCGTGTAGATGCAGCGCAGGCGCGTGGGGAAGGTGTCGCGCGGATAGGTAATCAGCGCGCCGTATTGCACCAGCTTCTCCCGATAGCCGTCCGCCTCAATCACGCCCCAGCCCATCGTCGCCAGACCGGGGTCGATGCCCAGTATTCTCAAGAAAAAGTCTCCGCCTTTTGTTTTATCTAATGAAAGCAAAATGTTTCAACCATCAGTTTAACGTATTTTGTGCCGAATGTCAATCAAAGGCGATTCGCTTTGCGGATAAAATGGCCGCGCGACGAACCGAGCGAAACCGACGGGAAAAATTTCCTTGCAAGGCCTTTCTTTTTGGCCGCTTGACGCGAAAAGATGCGGAAATCGGCAAAAAAAGAGTGAAAAAGGGGTTGACAGGGCGGGCAGCGTGATGTATAATAATCAACGTGCTTGGGGTCGTAGCTCAGCTGGTCAGAGCGCCACGTTGACATCGTGGAGGTCGTAGGTTCGAGCCCTATCGACCCCACCAAGCTAAACCGGAGTTAGTCGCCCGGTTGGAAGTCACCTCGAATGGGGTGATTTTTTTATGCCTTTGGGGGGCGATGGGCGAGAAGAGGCGGGAGTGAATGACAGCCCGGTGGGCTGTCAGAGCCGCCTGACCGAAGCGGCGTCGAGCCGCAAGAAAGAGCCCTATCGACCCCACCAAGCTAAGCCGGAGTTAGTCGCCCGGCTGGAAGTGGACTGCTATAACAGAAGTAGACACAAAAAAGGAACCCGGTCGTAGAATTACACGACATTACGCGGCTTTGTTCCGAATTTCAAACGGAGTAAGGCCGTATTTCATATCAATACGCTCGTAATTGTAGAATTGGATATATTCGTCAACGAGCTGTTGAACTTGTTCGCCAGTAACGCCGGGCAGCATCATGGATATGGTGTATCAGCCGAATCAGGAGCTGAAAAAGAAATTGGCAGAGCAGCAGAACGAGCCCGCAAAGCGAAGACGAGCGGCCCAAACGAATTAAGCGCAGGCTGCGCCCGAAGTACCTAAGAAAAAGGAAGGCTGCTATATTGCGACGGCGGTCTACGGCTCGTATGACGCGCCGGAAGTGCGGACATTGCGGCGCTTCCGCGACGAAACGCTGAAAAAGTCAGCTGCGGGAAGAATGTTTATCCGTGTATACTATCGTTTTAGCCCGCCGATTGCACAGCGGTTGAAGAACGCGACGAAAGTTAACCGTTTGGTTCGCAGGATGCTGGATGGGTTTGTCGAAAAATTGAATGAAAAGAAATCCTGACAAACAGGATAATGCCTCGAGCCGGGCAGACGGCGTTCTATGGGTTAAAACAAGGGTCATCCTCCGCAAATCGGAAGATGACCCTTGCCCTATTGGTTAGGAATGGCGCTTTGCGCTCTCCCGCGCATGGGGCACTCGGCCTGCTCGATCGGGCGCTTCAGCATATGGATTGCGTGTTCATTGTGTTCCTCGCATCCTTGTGGTGTCGGTTATAAAGTACTTTCTGCAACTATCGGAATGATTCCGATCTGTCTCCTTTCGTTCATTTTGTTTATCACACCACAATACTTGAGATAAAAAGAAGAAATCCGAACACATCCCCAATCGGGATGATGTTCGGATTTCTTGGGTTTGGTGGAGCAACTTGAGTTAAATCCGAACCAAACGCATCTTCGACGGCTTTCAGAGGAACGGTTTCTGTGCCGTCTTTGAAGTTGTAGGTGAAAACCAGCTTGTCGTCATAGACGTAGATGGCATTGATGAAGGTGTCGATGATCTGCCGCTGGTACTCGATGTCATCCACGTTTCCGTACTTGAATCGGTTGATCCAACTGACGATCTGTTCCTTGGTGTACTTGGGCTTTTCGAGCTCGGCCTGCATGATGCTGACCTTGAGGCTTTCGCGCTGGGATTCCAGCTCTTCCAGCCTCGTCTTGGTGGACGGAGTCAGAATACCCATTTGAATCGCGTTCAGCATATTTTCAATGCCCTGCTCACAATCTTTGAGCTGCTGGCGCAAGGCGGGAAGGGTCGTATCCTCCCGATTTTGCAGGTCGATGATCGCATCAGCAATGCGGTCAATTTCGTCATCTCGCAGCACCCGTTCGATGGTTGCAATCACGGCAGCACGTTCAATCCAGCGCTTTTTGACAGCCTTGCGTTTACAGCCCAGCTTGCGTTTTGCGCCGCCGCACTTGTAGTAGTAATACTTGACGCTGTTTGTGCCGCTGGTGCCACATTCGCCTGCCATCAGCCTGCCACAGTCGCCGCAGAACAGCTTGGTTGTCAGCAGATAATCTTCGTCAGCCTTTGTTCTGGAAGGTGCTTTTTTATTGGTCAGCATCCGTTCCTGCACACGCTCGAACAAATCTGGATTGATAATGGCAGGAATTCCGTTTGGAATAACGGTGTCGGCGTATTTATATTCGCCAATGTACTTTCTGTTTTTGAGAATGAGACTCAGGCTGGCAACACGGAAAGCAGAGCCTTTTCTGGTGCGAAATCCGCGCTTGTTCAGCGAATCGGCAATGGCTTTAATCGTTTCACTGCTTTCATAGCGCGTAAAGATTTCGGCAACCAGCGGTGCGGTCAGCGGATCAACGGCCAGCACGCCGTCTGTGCCGACGACGTATCCGAGCGGAATATTGCCGCCGTTGCTGCGGCATTTGAGCGCATTTTCTTTTTGTCCGCGCTGAATCTTTTCGGACAGCTCCGCCGAGTAGTATTCTGCGTAGCCTTCCAGCATGGATTCAAGGATAATGCCTTCCGGCCCTTCAGAAATATTTTCGCGGGCTGAAATAACACGGACGCCGTTCTTTTTCAGAATATGCTTGTAATGTGCACTGTCATAGCGATCACGAGAGAAACGATCGAGTTTCCATACAAGCACGACATCGAACAGCCCCTTTTCGCTATCTGCGATCATCCTTTGAAATTCGGGACGATCAGCAGTTCTGGCGGATAAGGCACGGTCGATATAACTGGAAAGAATCGTGATGTCATTTCGGACAGCGTATTCCGTACATTCTCGAATCTGACCCTCGATGCTTTCCTCGCGTTGATTATCGGAGGAGTAGCGGGCGTAAATGACGGCTTTCATTCGTTATCATTTCCTTTGGGCAGTTTTTGAATGGATTCTGCCTCGGTCAACACGCGCAGCTGATACTCGGCAATCTGTTTCAAACGGTCAAAGCGCTCTGCCTTATCGATTCCCTGCTTGATCATTTCTGCGTTGTGGGTTTCCAGATTGGAAAGGACAGTCAATTGAGCGATGGAAGCGAAATCTCGAATATTCTGCTTGGCAGCAAGGGCAGGGTTTTGGCGCTCAAAGTGAACGTATGCAGCTCGGCTTCGCTCTTAAAGTGGTCGAATTCGACCACTTTGAAATCGGGGTTGTACATGATTTCCCAAGTGCCGAGAAACTCCAAGGTTGAACGCGCTCTCAGCCAGTTTTTAATGACATCCGCTGCCCGCCCTGCATCCGTCTTGCCATATCGGTCAGGCTGATATAATCGCGCTGGTCGATGCTCATGACGGTAACGGGAACGTCTTGAACGAGGATGGAAGATGTTTTCCTACTCATGGATTTTCACCTTCAGCCATTCGCAATAAAGTTTCTTTCAACTTGGCATTTGCAGGCGACGCAGGATCAAAGCACATCTCGATAAAGCGCCGCATGTCCTCCCGTTCAGGAGAATAGGTTGGCTTGTATTCGTACAGCTTTCCCTGCGGCTGATCGGTGCGTCCGAGAATATAATCCAGCGACACGTCGAAGAAATCAGCATAGCGGCAGAGCAGCGCAAGCGGCGGTTCGGATTGATTATGCTCAAAACGATTGATATTAGGCTGCTTGGAATCCAGAAGCAGCGCAATCTTTGCCTGTGAAATTCCCATGCTCTCGCGCAGCGCTTTCAGACGTTGACCGACAATTTCCATGTACACACGCTCCTGTGAGTTGATGGCTCTATCATAAATCATTTTATGAAATTAGTCAACTCTTAAAAATGGCATTTGCCAAAAAGATTTTGAATATATCTGATAGGAGCATTGTTCATGGTTTGTTCTGTTTTCTGTCACGCGGAAATCATCTTTGCATCTTTTTCGGCCTTTCCGTTCCTGCTATAATATGACAATAAGGCAGTTTTTTCTTTTTGTGTTGTACGGAGATTTTTTGAAAAATTTGAAACAGATGGAACAATCGAAGCACGTTTGTGTCGTGTATGGATAGAGGTACTGTTTTCCATAATGATTTGAAGGCGAGGTGAGCGAGATGGAGAATCAGTCCCCTTTTACAGCAGAACCGTTTGCCACAAAAAGATCGGATGGTAAAGTGGAGGTATGCCTGACCACCTATAAATCGTGGCTGCCCATGTTCTATCTGCTGCCAAAGGAATATGTACAAAAGCGAAGCGTCTATCTGTCCCTTCCGTGCTGTCCCTATGCAATCTGGAATACCAATCAGTACGATGAATTGGTGAACAGCGACGCTTTTCTGGAAATGATTTGGGATTCGTATGCCTGGGCAATCTGGAAATGCTTTCTGGTGCCGGATAAAAATGGAAAGCGAAAATGGATGCCGACCAATATCAACTATTACTTCGGCAATTTTCCGCTCTGGCGCTTGGCGTATACCATCATGAATCATATCCGAAAAAAGCTGGAAGACGATCAGATTCTCACATTTTCCCGTCTGCTTTGTTTGCGTCCGGGCATGGAATTTTCATGGTGTACGACGGCGCAATTTGATGCGCTGGTTTGTACCCTGACGTTAAAAATCATCGAGGAGCGGGATTGGCAGCCGATGATTGATGAACTGTGGCTCAATCGCACGGTGGAGGATTTCGATGAGACGCGCGTCAGCCGCGAACGAATCGACAGCTATCGAAAGTGGCATCACACGCGGACAAATGTGGGAACACCTGTGTCGATGGAGCAGATGCAGGAAGACTGTGAAGATGGGACGAAGGATATCGCTGATCCAAACGGGGAATTCGAGCATGAAGTGCTGAATGAGCTGCGGCTCAAGAGCTTTATGGAAACCTTGTCGGAGCGCGACCGCGAGATTCTGAACCTCAAAATGCAGGGCATGACCGATCAGAAGATTGCTGAAAAGGTTGGTTTTAAGAACCACAGCGCGGTGGTGAAAAGGCGAAAACAGATTGCCGAACACTTTCAAAAATATGTGGAAAACGAGTGACCTCAATTTCATTTTTCTCAAAGCCATTGTCAGGACGACAGTGGTTTTTCTTTTACCCGAAAAGGAGGAATTTCTTGAATGAATGAGCTTTTTAATGATCTGCCCGACGTATTGGATGCTAAAGCACTGGCACACGCGCTTTCCATATCTAAATCCGGCGCGTATAATTTGCTGAATCAAAAGGACTTTCCGACGCTCCAGATTGGCGGAAGAAAGCTGGTCACAAAACCTGATCTCATTTGCTGGATAGATAAGCATATTCGCAACGGAGGCGTAAAGGATGCCCGAAAAGAAGATTCTTGATCCGTCCAGCAGCGGTATGGATATTCCCGACGCAGCGATTGAACGTATCGCCCGTGTCATGCTGCCGATGATTCAAAAGTATTACGAAAGCGATGAAGGAAAAATGGAACTTGAAACGTGGAACGAAATACACAAAAAAGAAACGAAGGTGAAAAAAGATGGCGTCTGAACGAATCGAAAAACTGCTTGCGGTGCAGCAGAAAGCCGAAGCGCAGAAACGAAAAGTCGAGCAGCAGCTCAGGGCGGCGAAACACAAAATCTCTA
>OIDZ01000481.1_pt1 | contig 11786 bp, 9 predicted proteins | sample 1581681 | NCBI WGS metagenome assembly OIDZ01 (sample SAMEA3882512, study PRJEB24775) | human gut metagenome | biome: human-associated habitat; feature: intestine environment; material: feces | place: Netherlands | collected 2009/2010
TCCAGCCGCAGTTCGGACACTTGGCCGCCGGGCGGGGCCTACCGCATTCCGAGCAGAATTTGCCGGTGTTGACCGCACCGCAGGCGCACGTCCAGCCCTCCGCAGGCTTGGCTTCGGGCTTCTTCGCGCCGCACTCCGGGCAGAATTTGCCGGTGGCCGTCGCGCCGCAGGTACACGTCCACGCGCCAGCGCTCTGCTGAACCGGCGCGGCGGGCTGCTGTTGCTGCTGCGCGCCCATCTGGAAGAGCTGCGCCGCGTTGACCCCGCCGCCCTGCTGAGCCATGTTCATCCCCATGAAGCCGGTGAACGCGCCGCCCTGATTCTTGGCCGCGTCCTGCATGGCCTGCGCCTGCGCGCCGACCAGATGCGCCGCCGCCATGTTCGCGTTGCGGAAGACGGCGTTCTTTTGCAGCTCCTTAATCATCGCCTCGTCCTCTTCGGAGGCCTTGACGGAATTGACGCCGAAGGACACGATTTCCACGCCGCGCAGGTTCGCCCATTTTTCGGAAAGCACGTCGTTGAGCGCCTCGGCGATCTCCGCGGTGTGCCCCGGCAGCGCCGAATAGCGGACGCCCATTTCGGAGATCTTGGCGAACGCGGGCTGGAGCGCCGTCAGCAGCTCGCTCTTGAGCTGGCTGTCGATCTGCTCGCGGGTGTAGTCGCCCTCCACGTTGCCGCAGACGTTGGTGTAAAAGAGCATCGGGTTGGTCACGCGGTAGCTGTATTCGCCGAAGCAGCGAATGGAGATGTCCACATCGAGGCCGATGTTGTTGTCCACCACGCGGAAGGGCACCGGGCTGGGCGTTCCGTATTTGTTGCCCAGGATCTCCTTGGTGTTGAAGAAATAGACGCGCTGATCCTTTCCGGTCTGACCGCCGAAGGAAAGGCGGTCAAAGGTGGTCTTCAAAATGGCCTTGGCCTTTTCGCCGTTCAGCGCGCCGTAGAAGATGCTCGGCTCGCCGTTCTGCTGGAAGACATATTCGCCCGGCTCGGCGCAGAAATCCATGATCTTACCCTGATCCACAATCATCATGCACTGGCCGTCCGCCACCGCGATGACGCTGCCGTCGGAAATCACGTTGTCATCCTCGTGGCGGCTGCCGCCGAAGCGGCCCTTGACCTTTTTCTCCGCCTTCGTCGCCAGCACATTGTCCGGCAGCGCGTCCACGTAAAAATATTCCTTCCACTGGCTGGCGAGTGTGCCGCCGGCGGCGTTCAATGCTGCTGCAATCAATCCCATATGTCTTTGCCCTCCTCGTTACTTCTCCGTTATTTTTTCGTTATTTCTTCTGCGTATCGTCTTCAATCTTCCGCCTCGTCGTGCTCTCATAGAGGAAATGATCGAAGTTCACGTCCAGGCGGAAGGAGCCTTCCCGAATATAACCGGCCGCCGCGCTCTGCTGCGCCGCCTGCCTGAGCTGACCCTTCAGCCCGCCGACGACCGCCAGCGCGATGATGGCCGCGATGACCGCGCCGATCAGCAGCGAGCCGCTGCCCATCTGATCCAGCAGCGCCAAAATCAGCGCCGCAATGCCGAACACACCGGCGAACACGCCGCCGCCCCACAGCAGGGATTTCGCCTTGTCGGCGGGCACATCGCAGGTGAGCTTGCCCGTCTGGCCGTTGATGGCGAAGGTATAGGTCTTGCCCTCCTTCACGGTGGTCATCAGCCACACGGGCAGCAGCGCGGGCGTCGCCCGTCCGCCTTCCGTCTCAATGCGCTTGCTGCGCTCGCTGACCTCGTCGTAGCCTGTCACCGTGTCGCGCAGGGTCTCCTCCACGCTGCGCTCCACGCGCTCCACGGCGCGCTTTTCGCAGGCGTCACTCTCCGCGTCCGCGTGATCCGCCATCGCGCCGGCCAAAACGGCGCTCTGGAAGGGAATCGCGGCGCTCAGGTCGTAGGGCTCCAGCGACTCGGTGATTTTGTCGTCGAGCTTCACGCTGCCGTCCACGGGGATGTTTTCAAAGCTCATCTGTCCCCGGCGGCGCACCAGATAGTGCCTCGTGCGGGAAACTTCCCACTCGCCCTCCTGCTCCGTGGTCGTCGTCTGCGCGTCGTAGACAATATCGGCGCGCGCATCGCAGTCAAACAGCCAGTAGGGCACATACAGCCGACGCATTTCCGCAATGCGGTTCCGGCTGTTCAGGAAGATGTTCGGCAGCAGCCGCTTGCCCTTGAAATAATCTTCAAACTGCTTTTGCGCCTGTTCCTTCGTCACGACGAACGGAATCACCTTTTCCGGCTTCACGCCGCCTTCGAGGCGGTCGGGCAGGATGGTCGGGCTGCCGCAGTAGGGGCACTCGGCGGCGGTGGTGGTATCCTCGGTCATCAGCTCCGCGCCGCAGTTCTTGCAGTGATAGATCTGCACGCCTTCCTCGTCCGCCTGAAACCCTTCCTTCGGCCGCTCGAACACGATCTGCTCGCCGCTCTCCGCCGTGTTCAGCATTTCCAGCGCTTCCGGCTCAAAGCTGTTCCCGCAGGAGGCGCATTCCAGTTTGCCGCTTTTGCCGCTGAAGGTCAGCGGCCCGCCGCAGCAGGGGCAGTTGTAACTGGCTGTACTCATACATGCATCCTTCTTTCATGTTGCACATGTTGTAATCGAGGCTATTTCCCCGTAAGCCCGTATTTGGGCGCCGGGGCAGGCCGTTCAGTCCGCTTACTTTGCGCGCGGCTGATCGCAGTATTTGCAGCGCATCGCGCCGCCCTTTCGCTCGCGGTTCTTCGCGCCGCAGCCCGAACAGACCCACTGCACATACTCGTATTCCGGCGTATACAGCTTCACCGTCCGCTCATCCGCGTTGATTTGCAGGTTTTGCAGGTAGCCGCCGCTGACGAGCGCCCTGAGCTTTTGGGGCGCTTTGGCGGAGGAAAGCGTGGTTTGAAGCTGATCGAAGGTCAGACTTTCCTCTGGCGTGGCGAGCAGCGTCCCCGCGATGCGCCGGGCGCTGGCGCTCCGCCGATAGTGCGCGAAGGTGCGCACGACCGGCGTGAACAGCGCGGCCAGCAGCAGCACCGCCATCACCCCGGAGAGCGTCTTGCCTTCCCTGAACAGGTCAATGCCTGCGGAGGCTGCGCCCAGCCCGAAGATCGTGCAGACCGCCACAACGGGGATCGACAGCCGCCTTTTCTCCTGTGCCTTTTTCGTCAGATACGGATTCGTCGTGTTTCCGGCCATTATTCGTTCACCGCCGCCTGACACGCTTCAAACGCCTCGTAGGGATCGCCGCCGCCGATGACCGCATAGATGCCGTCGCCGTATTCTTCCATGTAGCGCATCGGCTCGTTAATCAGATAATACAGCTCGTTTTCGCCGGGGACGACGTCCTCCACCAGATTGCAGGCGCGGCAGGCGACATAGAGCTTGTCGTTGGAGTGATCGACGCGGAACTGCGCGTAGAAGATTTCGCTGTTGATCAGCGTGGTCAGCACCGCCAGCGGCTCAAAGGCCGCTTCTTCCCCCTGAATCGGCGCATCCACGACCACGGACAGCATATCGTCGTCCACAAAGACCATCACATTCACATATTCCAGCGCGTTTTCAAGGGCAAAGCTCATCGAAAATGTGTAGTCGTCGTATTCGTATTCGTATCCGTTCTCGTCCAGAAAGCCCTGAACCATGTTCTTCATCTGGTCTTCCTTGCTCATCGGAGCGGATTCGGCAAGCGCCGCGCCCGTCAGGGTCAGCATCATCACCAGCGCCAGCGCAAGCATCATCATTTTCTTCATCAAATACATCCTCCTTTTGATTGGTTTCTTCGTCAGTTAGATTCCTTCGGGCGCAAAGTGCATCATCATGGAACCGAAATAATCCATGTCGAAGCCCTGCGCCGTGGGCACGAGGTTCAGCGCCTGCGTGTAGTAATCAATCACCACGCCGTCCGCCTCGCCCGCATCCGTGGGCACCTTGCCGTAAGCCCACGTCAGGCCGGGGATATTCGCGCCCGCCATGACGAAGGCCACCGTGCCATCCGCGTTGAGCAGCACGGAATATTCGTATCCGCCCAGCTGCGCGGCGGACATGTTGTAGCCGTTCACATCCGCGTCGGTCATCACGTATTTCTTCCCGATCTCGATACCCGCACCGCCCTGCGTCGCAGGCGCTTCGGTCGCGGCGAGTTCGGGCATGGGTTCCGCGGTAGGCTCGGCCGTCGGCTCTGCGGTAGGCGCTTCGGGCGCGTCGCCGGTGCGCTCGCACCAGAGCGTCGCGTCGCTCATTTCGATGGCGAGCGTTCCGTCCTCGCGCAGGGTGGCGGCAAATTCGCCGTCCAGAACGGGCACGATCAGCGCGAAGTCGTTCATGCTGCACGGCAGGCCGTCCATCGTCATGCCCTGCAGGGTCAAATCGCAGGTATCGCCGTAGACGACCAGCGTATCGCCCGCCATGTCCGCCGTCTCCGCCGGGAGCGTCAGGCCGTCCATCGTGACGCGAACGACCGTCCAAACGCCCTTGATCTCCTCAAGCGTGGCGCTCTCGTCGATGACCGGGATGGGCGTGCCCGCCGCCTCCGGCTTCTCGCGGCTCAGCGTCATCATCGCACCGTCCTCGGAGAGCGAAAGCACGCCGTCCCTGAGCGTGAAGACCATCGTGCCCGCCACAAGCGCGCCGTCCTGCATCGCGCATTGGAGGTGATCCACATCGCCGCCCATGTTCATCTCGGCCGTGCCGTCCGCGCCGATGGTAATCGTGACATCGAGGCCGAGGTCGGCCAGCGGGTAAGCCTCGCCGTCCAGCTCCATGTTCAGGCCGTACCACGTTCCCTGATATTCCTCGGGGATGTCGGCGCTCTGCGCGGCGGGTTCGGGCGCGGGTTCGGGCGCCGCTTCGGGCTCGACAGTCGCTTCCGGTGCAGCAGTCGCTTCCGGTTCGGGGGTCGTTTCGGGCTTGGCCGGTTCGCCGTTCGCCTGCGCAGGCGCGGCGATTTCAGCGCCCGCTTCCAGCTTCAATTCCGGCAGCAGCGCGGACAGATCCGGCGCTTCGGGCCGCGTGTGCGCGCAAGCGTCCGTCACCACGGTCACTTCCACCGGCGAGCTGTTCCAGCTCACGCACTTCTGCGCCCGTTTCAGGTTTTCCTCACTCATGCCCTCGGGCACATGCACGGTCAGCTTCGGCGCGACGTTCATCATCAACCCATTGGACGACGCGGTCAAATCGCAGCCGTCGAAGCAGACCTCGGCGAGGTTCGGGCAGTTGACGATGCAGTTCTCGCCAAACATCTTCACCTTGTCGGTGAAATGCAGGCTGGTCAGGCTCTGGCACTCGGCAAACGCGCCGTATTCCACGCTCTCCGCATCGGCGACGAAGGTCTTCAGCCCGGAGAAGCCGAACGCCTGCTGGCCGATGCTAATGAGATGCTCGCCGAAGTACAGGTTGCCCAGCGGGCCTGCGCTGTCAAAGGCGTAGTTGTCGATTCTGCGCACACCGTTGACAAAGATCACGTTGTTCAGGCTCCGGCAGAGCACGAACTGGCTCGAGCCGGTGCTCTCCAGCGGCGCGTAGCAGACGAAGGTTTCAAGCTGCTGGCAGTAGCCGAGCATCATGTCGGGCAGCTCCCGAATGGTTTCCGGCAGCACCAGCGTGCGCAGGTGCACCCATTCGGTGCGGTTGGTTTCCACGGAGGAATCGGTGTAATCGTGGCAGGAATCGAAGGCGTTGTAGTTGGCGAAGCCCACCACGGTCACGCCGTCGATTTCGCGCGGCACCACCACGTCCACGTCGGTTCCCGTATAGGCGGAAATCAGGCCGGTCTCCGGGTCGAAGTCGAAATTCTCCGCGGCGGTCGGCTCGAAGGGCATCTTCGCGAACTTCGCCGCCTCGCCCTCGCGCAGGATGGGGTCATACCACGGGCGGGCAAGGGTCTCGTTCCACGCGGCCACCTGCTCGTCGGTCGCGTTGGCGGACAGGCGGAGCTCCACATTCGTGCCCTCCACGGCGGAGAGCGGGAAGCTGCCCTTTTCCGGGATGACCAGATGCGCCAGCTTCGTATCCGCAAAGGCGCGCTCGCCCACGTTGACGTCGCTGCGCAGGGTTACGCGCTCCAGCGCCGCGCCCTCGAACGCACCCGTGCCGATGACGGCCACGTTTTGGAGATCGACCGCGCTCAGCATCGTGCCCGCAAACGCGCCCGCACCGATGACGGCCGCGTTTTGGAGATCGGCCGTGCTCAGCTTCGTGCCCGCGAACGCGCTTTCCCCGATTTCGGTCACGCCCTCGCCCAGCCCCAGCGTCGTCACTCCGCTGCCCTCAAACATATGCGCCGGAATCGCGCCGGTTTCAACCGTCACATCGGCCAATTCGGGCAGGTTGGCGAATACGCCCGCGGGGATGAGCGCCGGGTCGCACTTGATGACCAGCTTTTTCAGCCCGGTCAGCCCATCCAGCGCGCCCTCGCCGATCTCGGTCAGGGATTCGGGCAGGGTCAGCGCCTCCAGCTTCGCGCAGCCCGCGAACGCCCGCGCGCCGATGGTGGTCACGGAATCGAATAGATCCACGTTTTGCAGGGCGCTGTCCATGAAGGCCTCCGCGCCGATGGTCGTAAACGCATCGTTGTGCGAAACGGAGAAATATTCGATGGTCTGGCTGCCCTTGAACACGCCGTCGCCCAGCCCGACGACCGGCTCCTTGGAAACCGTGAGGTGGGGATGGATGCGCGTCTTTGTGCCGGTATACTGGGTCAGCATGCGGTTTTCGTACTGATACGATCCCTTTTCGGGGGACGAGGCCGTCGGGTCCTGCGCGCGCCAGACGCGGCATGTCAGCCCCAGCGCGTCCACATATGCCTGCCACTGCTGCATCTGCTGCCTGGTGCCGCGGTCGCTCAGGTCGATATCCGCCAGATAATCGCAGCCCGCAAAGACGTTTTCGCCCAGCGCAGGCGGGGTCTCGCTGTTCAAAACGACGTATTGAATGTTGTAATCGCCCTTGAACGCATTGGAACCAATCGCTTCGAGCGTCGAGGGCAGATAGAGGTCGCCCATGTTTCTGCAGGCTTCAAACGCGCTGTCGCCGATGGTCTTCAATCCCTCGGGCAGCTCCAGCGCGTCGGTCACGCCGATGGCATAGAAGGCGTAAGCGCCGATATACTCCACGCTCGGCAATTCCAGCACGTTGCTTCTGTAGGCGTTGTAGAACGCATAATCCCCGACGCTCTTCAGCGTGGAGGGGAACACGACGCGCGCCAGCGTTTCGCAGTTGTAAAATGCGTTGTCGCCGATGGTTTCCAGCCCCTCGGGCAGTTCCGCCAGCGCGATATAGGTGTGCTGCGCAAATGCCTTGGGGCCGATGGCCTTCACCGCCGCGCCGTCGATGGTCTCGGGGATGGCGAGGTAGGTGGCGAAGCCGTTGTAGCTGGTGATGGTGCCGGTCGCGGAATCAAATTCGAAATCCTCCTCCGCGAAGCCGTTGTTTTCCACGACCACGGCGTTTTTGCCGCTGGGCTGGACGGGCACTTCAATCCCGGCGCGTTCAAACGCCTCCGTGTACGCCTCCAGCTCGTCATCCGGAACATAGGCCACCGCATCCTCCGCGATGAGGCTGAAACATCCCTTGTCGATCAGCGGGCAGATGCCCTCGAAGGTGATCTTCCGCAGCGCGTCACAGAAGCGGAACGAGTTCTCGCCGATATAGCGCACGCCCGCGGGAATGGTGACTTCCTCAAGCGATGTGCAGCTGAAAAAGTTCATTCGGTTGATGACGACCAGGCTCTGAGGCAGAGTAACGCTCGTCATGTTTTCGCACCCCGCGACGGCGTTGCTCCTCAGCTCAAGCACCGTTTCCGGCAGCGTCAGCGAGGTGATTGCCTCCGAGCTGAACACGCTGACGCCGATCACGTCCACCGTGTAGCCGTCGATCTCGGCGGGCACGGCCACGTCGCCGCCCGCGCCGTTGTAGCCGCGGAGTATGGCGTAATTCAGGTCGTAATTCCAATCGGTGGATTCTGCCGCCGCCCAGACGCAGACCGTCAGCGTCAGCAGCGCGAGAGCCAGACACAGCCATTTTTTCATGGATTGATTCCTCCGTTTCTGTTTTTTATGTTTCACCAATATCCAATTTTGTCCGCGTCGATTTCATATTCACGCATCAGCGCTTCAAAAAATGCTTGAATAGCACCCTTCTTTTCATAATAGCCGTCGGGGAAGCTGTTTGTGCCGACAGCGTCGATCCCGCTCCCGTCTTCAAACGCAACATTCAGCGAGAAGCTTTCGCCGTCCAGCACGGTGCTGTCTTCCTGCCGACAGCCGTCCCACGCCGCCAGATCCAATTCGTCCAGCAGCGCGGAAAACGCCGCCAGCTCCGCATCGGTCACGGGCAGCACGAAGGTATAGGCAAGATACAGCTCGATGGCAGCGAGGCGGCCCCGCTTCGTTTCCCCGATCTGATAGCTGCGCATCTGATCGACGGACATGCCCGAGCAGGAAAACGCGAAGGTTTTCACCGTCGGCATGTCTTCGTGCGGCGCGGCTCCGGCAAAGCGCGGGCACAGGCACAGCGCCAGCGCGGCGAGAAAGCCCGTAAGCGTCCATTTCCATCGTCTTTTCATGGCGTCGTCCCCTTTCTTACAGCGCGTCCATCGCGGCGACCAGATAAGCGGGGGTTACGGAAGCATAGAGAAATGCGTCGATGCGGCGATCCTGCCGGGCGCAGACGACCTGACGCGCCAGCTCCGGGTCGCTGTTTTCGTCGCAGAGCAGCGCGAACTTGCACCCCGGAATCTTCGCGCTCAGGCGGTCGATCAGGCTCAGGCGGCTTTCCAGCGTATACGCGCTCAGGCGGCTGACCTCCATCAGCAGGATATCCGCCGGCATGGCGGCGCACAGGGAGAGCGCGTCGCCCGTCCGTCCGGGCAGAACCTGCTCCACGCGGAACTCTCCTGTTTCCGCAAGCGTTCGTGCGACGGCCTCTGATAAAAGCATGTTTTGCATACTGACAACGATGCTTCTCATAGAACTCCCCCCTTATACGTTAAGAATAGCAGAAATGAAAGTGCTGCACATCAACCAAATGGCTATTTTTCGCACCGCAAAACAAAAAAGCCGCCCGCAGGCAGCTCTTTTACCATGTTATTCAGTTTTTCCGGTTCAGGATTACCAGTCCGATTTCCCGCGCCCGCACGGCCAGCTCGGTACGATTTCTGAAGCCGGTCTTTTCCAGCATGTTGAGGATGTGCGTCTTGACGGTTGCCACGGACATGTGCAGTCGCTCGGCAATCTCCTGATTGGTGTCGCCGCCGGTCATTTCGCGCAGCTCTGCCGCCGGATTTTCCATCTTGCCGGTGTTGACAAAGTGCAGGTCGATGCCGTCCTTCTCCTTGACCTCGGCAGGCGGGAACAGCGCCTCAGCGCGTGCCAGACGGTCCTCGTTCACATCGGTCACAACGACCATGGACGGACGGACGTCACGGTGCAGCGCATACGTCAGCGCACCCAGACCCATCGGACCGGCACCTGCCATGATGGCCAGCTTGCCGCCCTTTTTAATACCCATTTCGTGGTGATAAACACCCATCTTGGTATGATAAGCGGCGTTGAACGCACCGATCGAGCAGCTCATCGGCTCGGCAAGAGACGCCTCGTAGTAGGCACGCCCCTTGTACTCGAGCAGGCAGCCAAGTTCCATAACCTCAGCCGGAATGATGCAGTAGGTCGCATCGCCGCCGAAGAACTCGTAGGAGTATCCGGGGCTCCACATCGTGCCCTTGTAGTTGAGCGCCGGCTGCAGCGTGAACTTCATGCCCGGCTTGAACTTATCCTGATGCTTCGCGCCAACCTTGACGATATCGCCCGCAAACTCGTGACCCATGATGGCCGGATGCTCGGCAACATCGGGATGCACACGCTTGTGCTCGGTACCAAGGATCGCGCACTTGTAGGTGGACATACAGATGCTGTCGGATACGACCTTGACCAGAATCTCATCATCGCGGATTTCCGGCAGCTCAAAGGTATCCAGACGCAGATCATTCGCAGCATGCAGACGTACAGCCCTTGCTTTCATAATAATAACTCTCCTTTATCACTTAGACAATAGATTTCAACAATTACAGCTTGGAAAAACGTACTTTCGGAAGCAGCTCCTCGATAACCGAGCGCTCGGCGGCCTGTGTGCCGCTGCACATGACATTCGCGGCTCCGGTCGCAGTCGAGAGACGGACAGCGTTCTCCTCGCTCATATCCTGCGACTCGGCATACGCCAGCGCGGCCACCACGCTGTCACCCGCACCGACCGTACTGCCGACCGGAACCTTGAGTCCCTCAGCATAAATCGTGCTGCCCTTGCGCAGATACAGCGCGCCGCGTCCGCCCAGCGAGATAACCACCCGTTCGATGCCGCTCTCCAGCAGCTTTTGACCCTCTGCGGTCAACTCTTCGATGGTTTCCAGTTTTTTGCCCGCCAGACGCGACAGCTCATCATCATTCGGCTTGATGAGGTACGGCCTTTAAGCCTTCTGCCAGTAAAGCGCCGTCCGCATCGAGGAACACCCGCGCACCTGCTTTTTTGCATGCGCTCGTCCACACGCGGTAGGTGTCCTGCGGTGCGCCCTTCGGCAGACTGCCCGCCAGCACCACGATGTCGCCTGCGTGCACCTCAGCCAGAAGGTCGTTCAGCAGCGCATCTAAATCTGCGTCCGTGACGGTCAGCCCCGGCTCGTTGATGTCGGTATTCGTGTGGCCGACCCGGTCAATGATTTTGATATTCGTGCGGGTCTGCCCCTCAACGAACCGGAACTGCGTGGTGAAATTCTCGTTTTCGAGCAGCTTTTTGAGCGTTCTGCCGCTCTCACCACCCAGAATGCCGACTGCGCGGCTGTCTCCGCCGAGTTTGGCAATCACCTTGCTCACGTTGATGCCCTTGCCGCCGGGATCCGTGCGCATTTCCGTGATGCGGTTGACCGTGTCAAGCGCCATACCCGGAATTTCTACCGTTTTATCCAATGCGGGGTTGAGTGTTACCGTATAGATCATGGAATGACCCCTTTCAGATATTTGAAACTGTTGAAACGAAAGCTATAATTATAATACCAACAGTCAGCGCAAGTGTAAATCTGTTATTTCAACAAATAATCACTTTCGTTTTTGTGATGATTCACAAGAGCGCATTCTCTCTGTAAATTCTGTTCTGCGCACAAAAGGAGCGGCAATGCAGAATATTTTCCGCATTACCGCTCCCTTTTATGCTTAATTTCCGTGTTCTGAGAACAGACGATCCAGCTTTTCTTCCAACAGCTGCACGACTGCGTCGCGCTGACCGGTCCGCAGGCGCTCGATCAGCTCAGGCTCCTCGATCAGCTGTGCGCTCACCATGCGCATGACCTCCACCGGAATCGGATCATCGGTATCCGGCGCAAGCAGCACAAATGCCCCCATAATCATCTTTCCGGCCTCGTAGACCGGCGGCTGTGCCTGTAAATAGCCGAATCGGCAGTCCGATACCGCCTTTGTCCTGCAATGCAGCAGCAGCGCGAACAGCGGCTTGATATAGGTATCGCCCATGGCTTCCCGTCGACGCAGCTGCTGCGCCACCAGACACGATGCGTCCTCATTCGGGCAGAACAGACGGCTTGCCGCGTCAATCAGGCCCTGCCGCGAAACCGGTTTGCACACAGTCCGGATGCATAAATGGTCGAGCATCTGCACCATCGAGCGCGTGAGGCGATAGGTATAGCGCAGGCCGCCTTCGGCCGCCGAGGCGGCAGACGGCTCTGCCGGTGTGCCGGTCCGCACGGTGCCGTTCAGCCGCTGCACCGCATCCCGCAGAAGGGCGCGGTCCGGCTCGAGCAGCGCGGGATTG
>OIDZ01000492.1_pt1 | contig 11625 bp, 9 predicted proteins | sample 1581681 | NCBI WGS metagenome assembly OIDZ01 (sample SAMEA3882512, study PRJEB24775) | human gut metagenome | biome: human-associated habitat; feature: intestine environment; material: feces | place: Netherlands | collected 2009/2010
CCGGCCACAATGGCGGGGGTGTCGGTCTGCTTTTTGCCGCATACGGTCAATGTTTTGCCCAGGCGCTCCGGCTGGCCGGTGCGGGCATTGATGACGTTGCTGGTTGCGCTCAGCTTGCCGGACAGGACCTTGATAAAGCTCAGCTTGCCCACAAACGGGTCGGCAACGGTCTTGAACACATAAGCGCAGGTGGGGGCGGTGTCGTCCACGGTGATTTCAACCGGCTCACTGTCAGCGTTTTCGCCAACAACAGCGGCGGTTGCGGCGCTGGGCAGCAACTCCTTCATGTTGTACAGCAGCATATCCAATGCCTGCAGGTTGACGGCACTGCCGCAGAACACGGGGGATCTGGCCGGTGCGCACGCCTGCGGCCATGCCGGTAACGATCTCTTCGGTGGTGAACGGCTCGCCCTCAAAGAACTTTTCCATCAGGGTCTCGTCCGTTTCGGCAATGGCTTCATACATAGCCTGGATCAGGCCCTCAAAGCGGTGGCCGATATCAGGCAGGTCGATCTGCACCTGTTTGCCGCTTTCGTACTTGAATGCCTTCTGGCTGAACAGGTTGATGTAAGCCACGGTGCCATCGTCCAGGCGGGCAGGCACAACACAGGGGCAGATAGAAGGGCCAAACTTGATTTTCAGCTGTTCCAGAATCTTGAAGTAGTCAGAATTTTCAAGGTCAGATTTGGTCACGAACACCATGCGGGCCTTGTTGTTTTTCAGTGCCAGTTTATAGGCCTTTTCTGCGCCGACGGTAACGCCGGAACGGCCAGAAACACAGATCAGGACACTTTCCGCAGCGGTGATGCCCTCGGCGGCGCCGGTTTCAAAATCAAACAGGCCGGGAACATCAATCAGGTTGAACTTGGTGCCGTTGCTTTCCACGGGAATCACGCTGGAATTCAGCGATGCTTTGCGGCGTGCTTCTTCGGGGTCAAAATCGCTGGCGGTGGTGCCGTCCTCAACACGGCCCATGCGCTCAGTTGCACCGCTCAAATACAGCAGGGATTCGGTCAAAGTCGTTTTGCCGCAGCCTGCGTGGCCGGCCACAAGAATGTTGCGAATGTCCTTACTGGCGTATTCCATTGTCTTACAAACCTCTTTTCGCGCCGGGATAAGCTCTCCCCACCCGGCATATGTATTTATTGTGATGTGGTATGCTCCACATTTGGCATGTTTTTACTTTACCACACTTTTTGCCTAAAATAAACAGTTTTTTTGAATATTTTTGAAAATATTTGTGAACGAATAATGAGCGAGCAGGCACGGCGCAAAATTGGTGCGTTGGTGCGTGCAATGGCAGGGCGCTGCCGCCGCCGTGATTTTGCCATAGCAGGAATAGAAATCCGTTCCAAGGGGTACCGCACAATTCCTGCGCTGTTTGGAATGATGCAGGTTTGCTGTCAGCTTTTCTGCCGTTCCAGCCGCACGATGGCCACGGTGATATCATCCTGGCGCGCCCCACTGCGGCGCACAGCGCTGGCGGCAACGGCTTCGGCGGTCTGCTGCGGGCTTTGGCCCAGCCGGGTGCTCAGGGTCAGCTGGTCACACAGCCAGGCGGAGCCATCGCACAAAGCACCGTCGCTGACCATCATCACGGTGTCGCCCACATCCAGCGTTAAGGCGGTGGAACGGCCCGTTACAGTGGGCAGCACCCCCATGGGCAGGCTAGCACCATCCAGCGTGCGCACAACGCCTGCCCGGCATAAAAAGCTGGGGGCCGCCCCCGCTTTGAACAGTCCGGCCCGCCCGGTGTACAGGTCCAGCGTCAGCAGGTCCAGCGTTGCACCGCTTTCCTGCCCTGCGTTTTTCAGGCCCAGTGCCACGTTGACCAGCCGGGCAGCGCTTTCGGCGGCAAACCCGGCCTGTAGCAGCTGGGCCGTCAGTTTGGCGGCCATCTGGCCGTCCACGGCGGCGGGCTTGCCGGTGCCCATACCGTCACACAGCAGCATCTGGGCGCGGCCTGCACTGTCGCAGAATTGACGGCAGGCATCCCCGCTCACGGTTTCCGGCGGGGCAGGGCGGCTGGCCAGGCCGAACACGGCGCGGTAGAGCGGGCGTTCGCCAAAATGCAACATGGTCACGGTGCGGCAGTTGGTTACTTCCGGTGGATCAAAGTCCCGGCGGCAGATGCGGCCCATTTCCTCGGCCAGGGCGCGGCACTCGCCGGGGGTAAAGCTGGTCCGGGGCAGGGTAACGGCGGCGGTAACCCGCCCGGCCAAATCAGTCAGGACGGTACATTCCAGTGGTTCCAGCCCAAGAGAAGCAAACAACTGGGTGGTGCGGGCTTCGCGCCGGGGGTCCGGCAGGCCAGCCCGGCCCAGGCGGGCGGCCATTTGGGCTAAAGCTGTGGCCATGGCGCTGTACTGCTCGGTCAGGGCGGTGCGCAGCAATTCGGCGCGGGCGCGGGTCTGGCGGCGGCTGCACCATAGCCGGTAACCGTGGCTGACGGTGGCACACAGGTCCGCCGGGTGGACGCAGGTGGAAAGCTGCCCCGGCAGGTCCTCCAGCTCCACGCGGCCGTTGTGTTCCAGCGCGCCACGCAGGGCGTACAGCCCATCCATGGCGGTGGAATACCCCTGAACCCAACAGGTATTGCGGCGGGCGCAGTTCTGGCACAGGTGCTGGGCGCAGAACTCTACCACATAGTCATAGCTTTCGCCGCGGGGCGGCATCTGGCAGCTGCATACAGCGTTCACTGTTTCGGCAATGTCGGATAAGGTATCTGCCACGCCGGAAAGTTTGTGTGCCGCGCTGGTCAGGCTTTGGGTGCCGACCGGTGGGGCAGGCGGCGGAAACACCGCCCGCAGAGCCTGCTCCGGGCAGAGCAGAAAGCTCAGTAGCCCGGCCCCGGCGGCAAGACCGAGGGTGAGTACGCCGGTCAGGTTGGGGGCGGCCAGCGCCCCCAGCGCACACCCGGCAGCAAATACGGCGGCCCCGCTGCGGCGCTCGCCGGGGCAAAAGACCGCTGCCCCCAGCCCGCCCGCAGCCACGGCCAGCGCGGCAAAACAGAGCGCCGGGGCGGCAGCGGTCAGGGCCATGGCAAGCACAAGAGCCAGTACGGCGGTGTGCTCCAGGCTGCCCGCGTAGGCACAGCACAAAATGCAGAACGCCGCCCCCGCCAGCCCCGGTGCAAACCCCGGCAGGGCAGCGCGCTGCAAACAGGCGGCGGCCATGGCGGCCCACAGGCAGGCCCCGCGCGGGGTGCCGATGTGAAGCTTGTGGATGCCCAGCCCCACCAGCACGGCCAGCGCAGCGGAGCACAGCAGGCTGGCCGTATCCGCCGGGCTTGCGCCGCCCACCAGGGTGACAAGCCCCTGTTCCAACAGCAGAACGCCCACCCCGCAGGCCGCGCCGGGCAAAAAGCCGGTCTGGCCCAGCTGGCGGCCCACAATGCGGGCGGTCAGCGCCCCGATGCAGGCCCCCGCCAGCTTCAAGGCGGTATCCAGCGGCTGGAACAATAGCAGCCCGGCCAGGCAGCCCAGCGCGGCGGCGGGGGCATATGTATTGCCGCAGCCCAGCAGCAGGCCAAGGCCAAAGGGCGCGGCCCCGCCGTAAACCTGCCCGGCACTGAGAAGCAGCCCGGTACCGCAGGCGGCAAGCTGCCATAACACGGCGCGGTTCAGCCCGTGCAAAAGCGGGGCGCGGGGCAAGGCGGGCGGTGCCGTTTTGGCGTTGGCGGTGCGCACAGCCTGCCGGGTGCGCGGCGCGGTGGATGATGTGGCTGGTGTGTTTTGCATGGTGATCCCTCCCTCAACCATGCTGTGTGCATGGTGTTATTATTGTATCGGAGGGCACCCGCACTTTTTGCCGCTGTGCGCAGAAGCCCCAAAACGCCCGGTAAAGGCGGAAAAACAAGCGGACTTCGACGGTAAAAAAGCATTGCGGACAAGCCCCTGCGCAAAGCAACAGCCCCACCCGTAAAATGCGGGTGGGGCTGTTGGAAATGAGTGCTTTGAATTGCCGGAATGATTATTCGGCGGCCTTTTTGGCGTCGGCTTTCTTCTGGAACTTTTCGTTCTGGATGATAAAGCGCTCGTGGGTGGCACGGCCAACTTCGCCGGCGTCGTCATACATCACGGCGCTGAAGGTCAGCTTGCGGCCGTCCACGGCGGTCAGTTCACTTTCGCAGCGCACCATCATGCCAACGGGTGTGGGGGCGTTGTGGGCCAGTTCCAGCTTGGTGCCAACGGTGCCGCAGCCGGGGTCCAGCTCCGGGGCAACGCTCTGCCAGCAGGCTTTTTCAACCAATGCGGCAAGGGCGGGGGTGGCGAACACATTCAGCTCACCGCTGCCCATGGCGGCAGCGGTATTGGCGGCGGTTACGGCAACGCTGGCGCTGCCTTTGATTCCGGGATTCAGCATAGTACAATACTCCTTTTATCAGCAACAATTTTGCGGTGGGGAATATGCCTTTTATTATACACGCTTTGCTGCCGTTTGAACAGCATATTTGTTTGACGCGGCAAAAAAACAGGGGTATAATATCTTTTAATACAAAAGAAGTAAACGCAGCCCGTCAATGCGCTGCGCTGCCCGGCTTTGTGTTTTGATCGAGGAGAATAGAATGGAAGCAGCCAATAAGATCGCCATTATTACCGATACCTGCTGCGATCTGCCGCAGGAATATCTGAAAGAATACCCCATTTTCTGTGTGCCGCTGGTGGTGACAAGCGGGACCGAGAGCTACCGCGATAACATTGATATTACGGTAGAAACGATCTATGCCCGCCAGAAAAACGAGAATTTCAAAACCAGCCTGCCCCGCCCGCAGGATATTGAGGATGTGTACAGCGCGATCGCCCGCCAGGGCTACACCCATGTGATCGTGCTGATGATCGCAGAGTGCCTTTCCAGCGCCAACAACCTGATGCGTCTTGCCGCCGAGGAACACCCGGAGCTGACCGTGAAAGTGTTCGACAGCAAAAGCGCCAGCATCGGTCTGGGTGCACTGGCGGTTCAGGTGGCGCGCTATGCGGTGCGCGGTGTGGCGTTTGACCCGCTGTGCGAACTGACCAAGCGGCTGATCGATGACACGGTGGTGTATTTTTCGCTGGATACGCTGGAGTACCTGCAGCGCGGCGGCCGCATTGGCCGAGCCACAGCGCTGGCGGGGGGACTTTTGCAGATCAAACCGATTTTGACCTTTGACCGCAAGGACGGCATGATCTCCACCGCCGCCAAGGTGCGCGGCCGCCGCGGTGTGCAGCAGCGGCTGATTGAGCTGGCAACGGAGCTGGCAGCCAAACACCCCGGCGAGGAGTATAACCTGGTCGTGTGCGATGGCAATGTGCCGGAAGAGGGCGCAGCGCTGGAAGCAGCTCTGACCCGCGCGCTGCCCAACGCCCACCGTGTGCTGCACGGCAAAATTGACGCCACCCTGGCCGTACACCTGGGGCCGAACCTGCTTGGCGTTGGGGTGCAGTTCCTGAACAGCAAGCTGCCGGCGTAACGTGGCCAGAAAAACGATTAAAAAAATAAAAACTGCCTGTACCGGGCGAGCGGATGCTCAATAGTACAGGCAGTTTTCGTTTTTATAGCGGGAAGATAATAAAAAAATAAGCAAAGTAGGGAAAGGAACCCGGACGCAGGCTGTGAGATAAAGTGCCCGGAACACCGAGTGCTGCGGCCAGCCCCAACTTTGTCGGGGCCCATTACGCATCATTCCGGGGGCCTTATCCCACAGCCTGCTGGCGAGTGGCGGGGATAGGAGGATGGGAAGGAGACGAAATATATACAGGACAAAAAGAAAAAGGCAATCTTGCGAAATGGATGGCTGGATTTATCAGTCAATGGAAATCGTCTGGGCGGTGGGCTGCGGCTTTACATACTTGGGCAGGGTGATAGCTAGCACACCGTTGTTGTAAGCAGCACGCACTTTGGTGGTATCCACGCCGGTCACATCAAAGCTGCGAGTATAGCTGCCAAAGCTGCGCTCGCAGCGCAGGTAGCTGCCCTTTTTCTCGGCGTTCTCAAAATCGCTGTGGCGCTCAGCCTTGATGGTCAGCACTTTATCGTGCAGATTCAGGGCGATATCTTCTTTGCGGAAACCGGGCAGGTCGCACTCCATCACATAGGCATCGCCGATGTCACGAATGTCCGTCTTGAACTCTGCAAGGCTGTTATCGCCAAAGAAAGAACGATCAATATCCTCAAAATCGCGGAACGGATTGTAGCGGCGGTCTATCAGCATAGCCATAAGTCATATCTCCTTAAACATATCCATAAAGTTTTTTATCAGTATTGGCTCAGCAGCTCCGACACCCTTGGGAGCGGTGTCGTTTTCTGTTGACGAGTATTACAGTACACTATAATTATGAACAAAATGTGAACTGCACGTGAATTTTTAGCAGTCTTTGCATGTGAGTGCTAAATGCAGATAAAATTTACAACTTGACGATGAAATTGAAATGCAAAACAAAACATAAAGAAAATAGCACATCTTTTTCATTCTGCCCAAAACGGGCAGGAAAAGGCTTGAAATCAGGAATGGGGCGTGGTATCGTTAAAGTGTTATCTCGTATGATATAGAAGATAAACCAAAAGATAGAAGGGAGGTGGGGCCATGCAGGAGCTTGGCCGAATGATAAAAAAGCTGTGCAGCAAGCTGTTCAGCCGCATTGTAATTACCGGGGTGCTGATTTTGATCCAGGCGGCATGGTTCTGGTCTTTGTTCACAAGCCTTTCCAGCTATGCGCACTGGCTGAACCCGCTGATGATAGCCTTGAGCGTTATCATGTGCGCGGTGCTTATCCGGCAGGATTCCACCGCGCCGGAGTTCAAGATCAGCTGGATGGTTCTTTTCATGATCATGCCGGTGCAGGGCGGTTTGCTCTACCTGCTGTGGGGCGATAAGCGCCCGGCATTCCGCCTGCGCAAAAAGCTGGATTGGGCCTATGACCGCATCCGCCCACTGCGCCGCACGGACCCTGCGGCACAGGCCATGCTGGAACAGGCCAACCCCCGCGCGGGGCGCACCGCAGCTTACCTGCGGGATTTTGCCGCTTACCCGGTGTATTCCGGCACCAACGTCAAGTTTTACGCTTCGGGAGAAGCGGTCTTTCCCGATCTGCTGGAAGCGCTTGAATCAGCACAGGAATCGATCCTTTTGGAGTTCTTTATTATCTCCAAGGGCAAAATGTGGGATGCCGTACATGATGTGCTGCGTCGTAAAGCGGCTCAGGGCGTGGATGTGCGGATGATTTATGACGATGTGGGCTGTGCCACTGGCCTGCCCGCCCAATACTGGAAGACCCTGCAGGTGGAAGGGATCCAGGCAGTGCCGTTTAACCCGTTTGTGCCGTTGCTGAACTTGGTGATGAACAGCCGCGACCACCGCAAGATTGTGGTGGTGGATGGAAAAACCGCCTTTACCGGCGGTTTTAACCTGGCGGATGAGTACATTAACCAAAAAGAGCGCTTTGGCTATTGGTGCGATACCGGCGTGCGGCTGCAGGGCCCCGCGGCGTGGAGCTTTGCCACGATCTTTCTGGAGCTGTGGGCCAGCCAGCGTCCCGACGATCCCGGTCTGGATGCTTACCGCGAGGAGCAGCCGTTCCCGGCGGAAGAGCCGACGATCGGCCTTGTGCAGCCCTACAGCGACAGCCCGGTGGACGATGAGAATGTTTCCAAAAATGTCTACCTGGACCTGATCACCCAGGCGCAGGAAACGCTGTGGATCACCACGCCGTACCTAATCTTGGATAACGCCACCATGACGGCACTGCGCCTGGCCGCAAAGCGCGGCGTGGATGTGCGCATTTATACCCCCGGCATCCCGGATAAAAAGATGGTTTACCAGCTGACCTGCAGCTACTTTGAGCCGCTGATCCGCTCCGGGGTCAAGATCTACACCTTCACGCCGGGCTTTCTGCACGCAAAAACCTGGCTGGTGGATGGCAGGATCGCCGTGGTGGGGTCCATCAATCTGGACTACCGCAGCCTGTACCTGCATTTTGAATGTGCCGCCCTGCTGTATGGCTGTGCCGCGCTGGCCGATGTGGGCGAATTTATGATGCAGCTGGAAAAACAGTCCCATCTGGTAGAGCTGAAAGAATGCCGCACCAGCGCGCCGGGCCTGATGGTATCCGCCTTGCTGCGGCTGCTGGCACCATTGTGCTGATAGAGCTGGCTCTTGTGTTTACCCAGTAGGTAGGGGCGCTCACGGATTTGCTTATGGCATCCACCACAAGGTTTCGGAACGGTCAAGACCGTTCCCTACAGAGTTTGTTGTAACAGGTGGCAGATATTTGTGGCGCATCCCCACCGTAGGGGCGCACATTGTGCGCATGCTTCGTGTTCCGAGCCACTCTGCTATGCGGGCCGATGATGAGCAGCGGCCCCTACAGATTACTTGCAGTGCTTGCGGCAAACAATGGGGTTTCTCCGGCAGAATGTGGACGTTTGCACCCCAGCATGCACCAAACAGCAAAGAACAACAGATAAACAACAGTAGTACAACAAGGCATGCGCTTTGCAGTGTTCCTGAAATGACAGAAATGATTTCAGAAACCTGTGAAGCGCATGCTGTTTATTTTTACCCCAAAACGGGCAAAAAATGCTGACAGGATGCACAAGCGCAATACATAAAAACTAATAATCCTGCACAAAAGCAAAAGCACAAACTAAAATTCTGAAATTATGTTACAGAATTCTGTTGACAACTTGAGGTTGTTGTGCTATGATGCAGATGTTCCCAAAAGGACCTGCTGCACTGGCGGGAACAAAAACCGGCGGGGGCTGCCACCCCTGCCAGAAAGAAGGGATGCTTTGGAAAAGATCACGGCAGAGCGCGTGCTGGCGGAACTGGCAGAGATCGCGTTTGCCGACCTGGGGGCCGAACCTGCCCCGCCCGTAAAAGTGGGCGATAAGCTGCGTGCGCTGGAGCTGATTTATAAGTATCTGGGCCTTGGCGATGGTGCTGCAGCGGAGGAGCCCGTTGTGATTGTGGATGAAGCACCCACCGAGCAGGAGGTGACGTCATGAGGGTGCGCATCCGGGATGTGGTAGCGCCGGTGTTCTGGCCGGTGCACCGCGCCATTGCCCGCGGCACAGTTCAGGAACTGGTGGCCAAGGGCGGGCGCGGCAGCGGCAAATCCAGCTATATTTCCATTGAGCTTGTTTTGCAGCTGCTGCGCCACCCCGCCTGCCACGCGGTGGTGCTGCGCAAGATCGGCGGCACGCTGCGCACCAGTGTGTATGCGCAGATCCAGTGGGCCATTGGGGCGCTGGGGCTGGCAAAGCAGTTCCGCTGCACCGTCAGCCCCATGGAGTGTACTTATCTGCCCACAGGGCAGAAGATCCTCTTTTTTGGCACCGACGACCCCGGCAAGCTGAAAAGCATCAAGGTGCCATTTGGAGCCATCGGCCTGGCCTGGTTCGAAGAGCTGGACCAGTTCGACGGCCCCGAGGAGGTGCGCAGTGTGGAGCAGAGCGTGTTCCGCGGCGGCAGCTTTACCCTGGCATTCAAAAGCTTCAACCCGCCGGCATCGGGGCGCAGCTGGGCCAACCGTTATGCGCTGGAACAGCGCCCCGGCAAGCTGGTGCACCACTCCACCTACCGCGACCTGCCGCCCGCCTGGCTGGGCGAACGCTTTTTGGCGGATGCCGCCCACCTGGAACAGACCAACCCCACGGCGTTCCGCCATGAATATTTGGGCGAAGCGGTCGGCTGCGGCACGGCAGTGTTTGGCAACATCCAGCTGCAAACCCTGACGACCGAACAATGCCAGAGCTTTGACCGGGTGTACCACGGGGTGGACTGGGGCTGGTATCCGGACCCCTGGGCCTACAACGCTGTGCATTACGATGCCGCCCGCCGCACCCTGGTGATCTTTGACGAGCTGACCCGCCGCCGCACCCCCAACCGGGAAACCGCCCGCCTGCTGCTGGACCGCGGACTGGACCGCACGGCGCTGCTGACCGCCGATGCCGCGGAACCCAAAAGCTGTGCGGACTACCGCGCGGCGGGCCTGCCGTGCCGGGCGGCAGTCAAAGGTCCCGGCAGTGTGGCCGCCGGGATGAAGTGGCTGCAAAGCCTGAACGCTATCATCATTGACCCCGTGCGCTGCCCCGAAACTGCAGCCGAGTTTACCGGCTATGAATACCTGCGGGATGCGCGAACCGGGGAGGTGACCAACGCCTGGCCGGACGCCGACAACCACCACATTGACGCGGTGCGCTATGCGCTGGAAAGCGTGTGGCGGCGGCGCGGCAGCTGAACCCACAAATAGGAAAGAAGGAATGGATTGAAAAGTTACTTGGAACAGGCATTCGGCCGGGGAGATGTGACCTCGGCCCGGATGCAGGCGGCCATCCGGGAATGGCTGAACCTTTATTACGGCACCCAGTCCCCCGGCGAGGACGCCGCCGACCGGCTGGCGGTGCTGGTGGTCAGCAAGCTGTGCCGCACAGTGTTTGCGGAGTATGAAAGCAGGACCGCCGAAGTCCTGGCCCCCAGCCTGCAGGCGCTGGATGCCGTGCGGGTGCAGGCCATGCAGTACGCACTGGTTGGCGGTGAATGCCTGCTGAAACCGGTGCTGCATGGCCGCGGGTTTGACTTTGTGCCCATCCGGCGGGACTGTTATGCACCCCTTGGCCGCGATGCCCACGGCGCTTTGACCGGCGTGGGCACCATGGAGGTGCTGCGCCACGATGGCCGCGGCTACCTGCTGCTGGAGCGCCGCACCGCCGGGGCGGACGGCCTGACCATCGAGACCCGCTTGTTTGAGCTGGCGGGTGAGGCGTTAGGCCGGGAGGTGCCGCTGGCGACGCTGCCCGCCACCGCCCAGCTGCAGCCAAGTTTGCTGCTGCCGGGGGTGCGGGGCGTTGGTCTGGCTGCACTGCGCACCCCGCTGCTGAACTGTGTGGATGGCGGCCCCGACGCCGTGGCGGTATATGCCCCTGCCGCCGGCTTGATGCACAGCGCCGCCCGGCTGGAATACCAGATGCGGCAGGAGTTTGAAAACGGTGCTTCCCGTGTGTTTGCCTCGGAGGATCTGCTACGGGAGGATGGCTATGGCCGCCGCACCTTGCAGGATGATCTTTTCATTGGCCTGCCGGATGACCCCGCCAACGTGGGGGTGACGGTGTACAGCCCGCAGCTGCGGGTGGAACAGTTTTTGGCCCGCAAGCAGGATATCCTGCGAAGCTGCGAAAGCTTGATCGGTTTCAAGCGCGGCATTTTGAGCGAGGTGGAAGCCGCCGAGCGCACCGCAACGGAAATCACCTCCAGCGAGGGCGATTATAACCTGACCATCCAGGAATTGCAGGCTATGTGGCAGAACGGTGCCGGCCAGGCGCTGGAACTGTGCGCCGCGCTGGGCAAGGTGTACGGCATGCCGGGCCTGAGTTTTGACGCCGGGAAAGACCTGACGATGGACTGGGGCGATGGCGTGCTGTTTGACCGCACCCGCACCTGGAACGAGTACATGAGCATGGTAACATCCGGCCTGCTGCGGCCGGAACTGGCCCTTGCCTGGTACTTTGACCTGCCCCATGCCGATGCCGCCCAGCTGGCAAAGATCCGTAAGGAGCTGATGCCGCAGGCAGCACAAGCGGCCCCCGCAAACAACGAAGAAAAGAAAGGAGAAACCCAGATTGGAGCATAAATCGACAACCCCCGCC